>JABAOF010000737.1_pt3 | contig 74695 bp, 66 predicted proteins | sample 7062171 | NCBI WGS metagenome assembly JABAOF01 (sample SAMN14538628, study PRJNA623070) | marine sediment metagenome | biome: marine biome [ENVO:00000428]; feature: marine pelagic biome [ENVO:01000023]; material: deep marine sediment [ENVO:00002113] | place: India: Gulf of Khambhat ...
TCTCAGAATGGTAAAATATCCTGAATCATATGCTTCTCTAGAGTCAAACCAATGGATGAATTATTTCGGCTGCTTCTTCTGTTTGCAGTCGGTTCTCTGGCTGGTTTCACCAACGTCATGGCAGGTGGTGGATCCTCAATTACCCTCCCTGCGCTCATTTTCCTTGGACTCGATGGTTCTGTAGCAAACGGAACCAACCGTCTCGGTATCCTTATTCAAAACTTTTCTGCAGTCTTATCCTTTCGTCAGGAAAAATACTCTGAATTCAAACTGAGCTTCAAACTGGCTGCTTTCGCCCTGCCCGGAGCTATAGCTGGCTCCATCATCGCCGTCAACATCAGTGATGAACTGTTCAAGGAAATCTTAGGGATTATCATGATTGGTGTTATCATCTCCATGTTTTTCAGGAAATCAAATCAAGGGAAAAAACAGGGCGAAAGTCTTCATCGTAATTCTTGGTTTATCTACCCAACGATGTTTGCGGTCGGACTTTATGGAGGTTTTATCCAGGTCGGGGTGGGGTTCGTGCTTATGGCATCGATATACCATCTGATGAGAATCAGTCTTGTCCATGTCAACATGCACAAGGTTTTTATAATATTCATTTATACAATTCCTGTACTGCTTGTTTTCATTTTCACCAGCAATGTGAACTGGAAGTTTGGGCTGGTCCTTGCAGCTGGATACGCATCCGGAGCATGGTGGTCAGCAAAGGTTTCTGTGAAAAAGGGAGAAGGGTTCATCCGGATTGTATTGATTTTTATAATACTAACAATGTCTTTAATTCTTTTAGATATAATCAAATTGCCAGGGTTCTCTCCTGTCCAATAAAAATTCTTTATTCAGGAATCCAAAAAAAGCTTAAATTGACTTAGGTATAACAAGTAGATATTATGAATTTTAATTTTCTGAAATGTTGACTTTAAGCATGAACAGTGTAATAACATTACCTAATCAAAGACCACCCTTGATGTAAGGAGGACTCATGGAGCGAATCGCAGGGGCTGTTTTTGCTGTTGCCCTCTGTGCTGCTGCTTATGCTGTTGGTCACCCCGCAGATACACTCGGCGATAAAATCATCCAGATCCTGGCCTTGCTTGATGCCGTAATTATCCTGATTTTAACGACCCTTCGCCGAACAGGCATACCGACTCAGATCTTCGTTGGATTAATCCTCGGAGCTGTCGCAGGCGTGATCTTCGGTCCGGATGCAGCGGTTGTCCGCCCTGTGGGGACAGCTTTTATCCGTCTTATAAAAATGGTTGTGATCCCTCTGATTTTTGCCTCCTTACTGGTCGGCGTTGCCTCTCTCGGCGACCTGCGCAAACTGGGGCGTGTTGGCACCAAGACTTTCGCTTTCTATATTGCCTATTACGTGTCAGCCGTTGCCCTCGGTCTTTTTCTGGCTAACGGCCTACAGCCCGGCAGCAATCTCCCTGAAAGCGTCCAGGCTGAACTCAAGGCGAGCTACGGGGAGACCGCTGATATGCAAGCTCTACGTGCCGAGGAGAGGCCAACCATAGGAGAAGTCCTGATCGACATCATCCCCGACAATCCTGCCGGTTCATTTGTCCGGGCCAACATGCTGCAGGTCATCTTTATTGCGATGTTTATGGGAGTGGTCATCTCTCTCCTTAACAAGGCAAAGATGAAGCCGATAATATCGTTTTTCGAAGCGATAAATGACATCATGATCAAGATCGTCGAGGTTGTGATCAAAATAGCCCCGTATGCTGTTTTCGCCCTTATAGCTACAGTTGTTGGCACGTTCGGCGTTGATATATTGATGTCGCTTGTCCGGTATTGTGCGGTCGTTATCGGAGGACTTCTCATCCTAGCTTTGACTTACCCGGCTGTTGTCTGGCTCTTCACAAAATATCCCTACTTTAAGTTCTGGAAGGGGATTATCCAGGCGCAGTTGATTGCTTTCAGCACTTGCTCAAGTTCAGCCACACTACCGGTTACCATGGAATGCGCGGAAGACAACATCGGCGTCTCAAAGCAGATTTCAAGTTTCGTCCTCCCGCTGGGTGCGACCATAAACATGAACGGAACAGCCCTTTATCAAGGAGTAACAGCCATTTTTATCGCCCAGGTCTATGGCATGGATCTGGGAATCGGGGACCAGCTGGCCATCATTCTTACCGCAACGCTCGCGTCTATCGGTGCTGCTGGAGCGCCAGCCATGGGCGTACTGATGCTGGTTATCGTGCTCAAACAGGTGGGAATCCCACTGGAAGGCATCGCGCTCATCCTGGGCGTGGAACGCATCCTGGATATGTCCCGTACAGTTATCAACATCACGGGTGACGTCGCTGCAGCAACAGTCATAGCCCATTCAGAGAAAGAACTCAAGCCGCCATAGAACTAAATGATGCGCTTCAAACGCTCTGGGGACGACGATAAAAAGATAAAAACGATATTCTCATAAAGCGCTCCTTGAGTAAATGAGGCGGAATCAATCTGGGTACGACATGAATTCTAATTTTCTTACATAAGGAACTCATAATGGAAATAACCGGCGCTCAGCTCACAAGACTGATGGTAGATATAGGCTGGCTGAGTCTTCTTCTTCTCATCGGCAAATATCTGCGCACAAGGTTGGTTCTGCTTCAGAGACTCTTTTTGCCCGCCTCGGTCATTGCCGGATTTATAGGGCTTCTTCTTGGGCCCTATGTCTGCGGTAAGTATCTCTTCACCTTTATTCCCCAGGAGATCATGAACTCCTGGTCTCTCTATCCCGGCCGATTGATCAACGTCGTCTTTGCCTGCCTGTTCCTCGGATTTACTGTACCCTCATTCAAGTCGATTTGGAAAGAAGGAGGGCCCCAATTATGCTATGGGTGGCTCGTGGGCATGGGACAATATATCGTCGGTGTAGGAATCTCCATAATTTTGCTAACGCCCGTATTCGGTGTTCCTCATTTCTTCGGATGCCTTCTCGAAATCGGTTTCTCAGGGGGACACGGAACCGCGGCCGGGATGGCCGAAGCTTTCGATCAGCTCGGCTTCCAAGCCGGATCTGACCTTGGTTTGATGTCCGCAACAGTCGGGGTGATCAGCGCTGTGGTCTTCGGAATGGCCATGATCAATATGGCTGCAAGGCGTGGTTACACAAAAGTCATCAAATCACCGAAACTGTTGTCCCGGGCAGAAACCCGCGGTTTGATACCGCCGGATAAGAGGACGCATGGCTCGATAACCACCATATCCCCCGATACCCTCGAACCTTTTGCCTTTCATGCTGCATGGGTTGGTGTAGCGATTCTCATCGGATGGTTCATGCTCCAGGGCATCAAAAGCATGAGCGCCAACATGGAGCCTGATCTGTTTAAAGCCTTCCCGCTCTTTCCACTGGCCATGCTGGGCGGTCTCTTCATCCAGATTTTCGCTGGTAAAACGGGACTTTCCAAGTATCTGGATAGACGTACGTTCGACCGCATCCTGGGACTCGCCCTTGATTTTCTGGTAATATCTGCTATCGCTTCGATAAAGCTTGATGTATTTTTTGCCTTTTTCCTGCCGTTTTCTATCTTGATGGTTGTCGGCTTGGTCTGGGTTCTATTTGCGACCTGGTTCATCGCGCCGCGTATGCTTCCCGATGCCTGGTTCGAGCGGGGCATCACCGAATACGGTATGCAAACAGGAGTAACAGCACTGGGTCTTCTGTTGCTTCGCGTTGCTGACCCGAACTTCAAGACACCGGCGGCAAAATCCTTCGGCTTCAAGCAGATCCTTTATGAGCCAATGTTGGGAGGGGGATTTATAACAGCAGCCGCTCCGTTATTGATTTTTAACTTTGGAGTTGCCCTGACTTATTTTATCGGCGCCGGCTCCATAGCGGTCGCTCTGGCCATAGCTTTCTTCAACGGTTGGATCCATAAATCCAGAAAATGACCTGGCCTTTCGGATCAAGGGGATGAAAAGAACAAAAATAAAAGCAATGGGTCAGCATTTCTTGAAAGATAATGCCGTCCTAAAAGAGATCGTTCGCTATATCTCGCCAAACAGGGAAGACTTTATCATCGAAATAGGGGCAGGAAAGGGCGCTCTAACATTTCCCCTAACAGCAAAAGCAGGAAAAGTCATCGCCATCGAGAAAGACCGGGCATTTATCCCGTTCCTCCAGAAAAAAGACATCCCAAACTTAACGATCTTAGAAGAAGACATCTTGAAAGTCGATTTCAATGAGCTCTTAAAAGACCATGATTTTAAAAATAAGGTGAAACTTGCAGGAAACCTTCCTTATTCCCTTTCATCACCACTGCTTTTCAAGGTGCTTCGAGAGAGGGAGCTCTTTTCAGAATGTATCTTCCTTCTCCAGAAGGAGGTGGCAGAAAGAATTTGTAGCCAGCCCGGGTCGAAGAACTATGCTCCTTTATCTATCCTGTTTCAGATCCACTTTTCGGCAAAGCTTCTTTTCCTTGTATCCCCAGAAAGTTTCTCCCCGCCTCCCAAAGTTTACTCCGCCTTGATTTCTCTAAAGAAGAGAGACCATCCTCTCTTCTTGATAGAGCAGGAAGAACTCTTTCACCAGTTTTTAAAAGGGGCCTTCAAACACAGAAGAAAAATCCTTCGCAAGAATTTAGTGAAGCTCAATCTCACTCTGCCCCTGATAGACGAAGCGTTTAATGAGTTTGGAATCGAGAGGAATCTCCGCCCCGAACAGATATCAATTTCCCAGTTTGTGGATCTTTTTAATTTTTTCTATTCTCAGAAAGAATAATAGCGGGTTTGATGAATCAAACCCCTACAAGAAATCAAATCCATTCAGATTAATAAAATCCATGTAAAATAATAAGGTGGGTTTGATGAATCAAACCCCTACAAGAAATTAAAATCCTGCAAATCAATAAAACCTATATATTAATAAAAGGTGGGTTTGATGAACCAAAACCCTACAATCAAGCCCCCATTAATCAATAGAATCCATATATTTACGTAAGGTGGGTTTGATAAATCAAACCCCTACGTTTAGTAAAACAATATAAATATGATATAATTCTGGCGATGAGAAAGAAGAAGAGGGACATATTAGAGGCGTCTTCTCTAAAGCTTCTCAGAAAAAGAGGAATCCGGTCTTTTGAAATAGTCGGCATTTTCTTCATTTTCTTGGCTGTTTTCGTCTTCCTAAGCCTCATCAGCTATGATTCCCAAGACCCTTCCTGGACCAATACAGGCTGGGCCAAGGCCTCTGCTTCCAGCCAAAAAATCCATAATTATACTGGAAGAGTTGGCGCACTCCTCTCGGATGCCATACTTCAAGTTTTAGGACTCGCCTCTTTCCTCCTGCCTTTAGCCCTTTTTTTCCTTGGTCTCCAGACCTTCTCTCTCGAGAGGGAGAAAGGGTTCTTCTTAAAAGCTGCAGGGGCTCTTTTTTTTGTTCTTATCATCAGTTCCCTTTTTTTTATGATGTTCCCGAGTTTTTCTCTGGGGGGAACAGAGCTCTCAGGCGGAGGTCTTATAGGTAAACTGATATCTTCGTTTTTGATCCGGTATTTTGACCATGTCGGAACCTACCTTGTTCTTTTGGTTCTCCTCATCCTTTTCTTCATCTTCTCTACCAAGATATCTTTTGGGACCATATTTCGCCTCTTTCAGACGTTTTTTCGTTTCGCTTTCAAAGAAGTCAGAATCCGAATTGTCCGCTACCAGAAATTAAAGCGCCGGGAGAAGATGAGGAAAAAAGTTGTCGAAAAATATTCTTTACTTAAAGAGAAAAAGATTGAAAAAGCCAAGCTCAAAAAAAGAAAAAAGGAACTAAAAAAAGAACCTCCGTTGGAACCTGTAGCAACAAAGCCTGCCCCTCCCACAATGCCCGAAAAGTATCTTTTTCCAGAAATGGAAGGAAAAGGGGACTACAATTATCCACCTCTTACGCTTTTGGATCCTGGAAAATCCTATGAAAAAATCGATAAAGACGAACTCCTTGAAAAAAAGCAACGGATAGAGGAGAAATTGGGGGAATTCCGTGTCGAGGGGGAGGTCAAAGAGTACCATCCTGGCCCCGTGGTCACCACTTATGAATTTTACCCATATCCAGGAATAAAAGTCAGTCAGGTGGCTAACCTCACAGAAGACCTGTCCCTTGCCTTGGGGGCAGAATCGGTCAGAGTCCAAAGGATGCCGGGCAGGTCATCTCTTGGAGTTGAAATCCCCAATAACAAAAGAGAGATCATTAAGCTAAGGGACGTAATACAATCGGAAAAATTCCAAGAGTCTCCTTCTAAACTGACTTTTGCTGTGGGAAAAAATATTCATGGCGAATTTTATATAACAGACCTATCCATTATGCCCCATCTCCTTATTGCCGGAGCTACAGGAACGGGAAAAAGCGTGGCACTCAATTCGCTTATCGCCAGCATTCTTTTCAAGGCTTCACCCGAGGAAGTCAAGCTAATCCTTATCGATCCCAAAAGATTGGAATTCACATTCTGGGATGGAATTCCTCACCTCCTAAGCCCCGTTATCAAGGACGCCAAGAAGGCAGGCAGGATTTTGTTGGATACCATAAAAAAAATGGAAGAGCGCTACCAGAGGCTCGGTTATCTCAAAGTGAGAAACATCGAACAATTCAATCACAAGGTAAAACAAATACTCAAAGAGGAAAAAGGGAAACTCACAGAAGAGGAAAAGGAAAAACTCAGGCCTATCCCCTATCTTGTCATCATCATCGATGAATTAGCTGAGTTGATGATGATCGGAGCTCAAGATGTGGAGTACTGCATCGCCCGTCTGGCTCAATTAGCTCGTGCCGTTGGCATTCACCTCGTGATGGCTACACAGCGGCCATCAATTGATGTCATAACCGGAACTATCAAAAATAATTTTTCCAGCCGTATAGCCTTTCGCGTTCCCTCAAAGGTTGACTCTCGAATCATCATTGATACAGCTGGAGCTGAGAAACTGCTCGGTCTGGGAGATATGCTCTTCATGCCTCCAAATTATCCCCGCCTTATAAGATTGCACTGTTCTTTTATTTCTGTTCCTGAAATCACCAGGCTGGTAAAGTTTGTCAAGGAACAGGCAAGCCCGACCTATGACGAAAAAATTATCAGTACCCTGAAAAGCCAGACTGACAAGGCATGGGAGGAGACGGGGGAGAAAGACGAACTCTATGAAAAAGCCCTTGAGCTAATCCTCCTCACAGGTCAGGCTTCAGCCTCTTATCTTCAGAGAAAGCTAAAGTTGGGTTACGCCCGGGCTGCCAGGATAATTGACCAGATGGAACACGAGGGAATACTGGGTCCTTCTGAGGGAAGCAAGCCCCGAGAATTCCTTGTAGATCCCCAATCGTATCTTGAAAAAATGAAAAAAGAGGAGTGAGTGTTTCCCCGTAGAAAAAAGAAAAGAGAGATAAAAAAAGCCCTTCAAAACGAAAACCTTAAGAAGGCCCTCGAGAAAGCTTCTCTGCATCACTTCAATAAATTCAATACGACAAAAAATGAGATCCCCTGGGAAGATTACAAAGAAAAGGCGAAAGCCATAAGAGAAGCATGCGTCAAGAAACTCCCCCAGCTTATCAAAAAATTCACCGAAGAGGCTACAAAAGCCGGGGCCCATGTCTACGAAGCCTCGACTCCAGATGATGCTCTATCCTCGATCGTAAAAATACTGCGCCAGAAGCAAGCCAAACTTATAGTTAAATCCAAATCTATGGTGAGCGAGGAGATCCGGCTTAATAGCTTTCTACAGAAAAAAGGATACAGAGTTGTTGAAACTGATCTCGGAGAATGGATCATTCAGCTCGCAAAAGAAAAACCTTCCCATATAACTGCTCCTGCCCTCCATAAGACTAAAGAGGAAATAGCAGAACTGCTCAGCCGCCATCTGGGAAAAGCGGTGCCTCCTGACCCAAAAAAAATCGTGAAGCTGGCGCGAGAAGCGATGCGGAAATATTTTATGGAGGCTGATGTAGGAATCTCAGGAGCTAACCTGGCAGTTGCCGAGTCCGGAACTCTCGTCATCATCAGCAACGAAGGAAATGCCCGCCTCGTCACTTCTCTACCTCCTGTCCATATAGCTTTAGCGACGACAGAAAAATTCGTCGAGACACTGGAACAAGCTGTTACTCTTTCAAAAGCGCTAATTCTCGCCTCTTCGGGACTCAAGATGACCTCCTATGTGTCCTTCATTACCGGACCAAGCCGCACAACTGACATCGAAAAAGAACTGGTCGTAGGTGTTCACGGACCGCAGGAACTCCACATCATTATCCTCGATAACGGAAGACTTAAGATAAGCCAGGATAAGGGGCTTGATAAAATCCTCAACTGCCTGAAATGTGGGGGATGCATGCTTGTTTGCCCCATCTTTCAATCCCTGGGTGGTCATGTCTATGGAGGACCTGTCTATCCTGGAGGTATTGGTGTCTTACTGACTTCAATAACGCAGACTCTCAAAGGTTCTTCTTCTCTGCTCGATTACTGCGCGGATTGCAAAAAGTGCGAGGAATTCTGCCCGGTAGGAGTTCCTACGGGCGACATTATGCTAAAGTTAAAAAGCGAGAGAGGCCCAAGATTATGGGAGAGAACTCTGTCGACCTTCTTCAGAAAAAAGCACCTCGCTGAGAGAGCAGCAAAGATACTTTCCATCCTGCAGCAACCGTGGAAGAGAGATGGATATCTAAAGAGTCTGCCTTTTGCTTTTGCAAAAGGGAAATCCCTGCCAGCCATTAACTTAAAAAAAAGCAAGCCGCACAAGGAGAAAAAGGGAGCAAAAATTTACCTCTTCCAGGGATGCCTGGTAAAGTTCTTCTTCCCCGAAATTCGGGAAAGCGTCAGTGCCATCCTCTCTCATTTTGGCTTTCACGTCGTCTCGCCATCTGACCAAGCTTGCTGCGGAGCGCCCAGTCTTCACCTGGGACATAAAAAGGACGTTCATAACCTGGCTTTAAAAAATCTAAGATCTTTCGAGAAACAAAATCCTGACTATATCCTTACCGTTTGTCCGACCGGTAATTCCCTCTTTAAGAAACTCTATCCCGAACTCGAACCAGAATCTTCCCGCTGGCAAGAGAAAATCTTCGATTTTACAGAATTTATGGCAAAAAAGGAATTATTCCCTGAAACAAAGAAAACTCTAAAAAAAGAAGAGGTATTCTACCATTATCCATGCCATTATCTGAACGCCCTGAAGCTAAAGGATGAGCCAAGAATAATCCTTCAAGCCTTGGGCCTTAATCCTTCCGAAGAAGAGGAGCCGTTCACTTGCTGCGGGTTTTGCGGAGTCTTCTCGCTCAAAAATCCAGAAATTTCGGCAAGCATGTGGGAGAAAAAAAAGAAAAAAATTCTTAGAAGTGAAGCCTCGCTCGTAGCTACAGACTGTCCAGGCTGCCTTTTCCAGTTGAGGGCAAACCTTGGCAAAGAGAGCCGCCCCTTAAAAATTTTTCATACGTCTGAGCTCTATGCCAAAGTCATTGAGCAAATTTCAAGGGGATAAAGGGAAAACCTTTAAAAAGGGGGAGTAATATCAGTGAACCTGGGGAAGCCGAAGGGAAGCCAGGGTTTCCGCTTTTATATCCTGCCACTTTTCTATCGGAATGGAAAGGAAGACATCCAAAAGGGCAGGATCGAACTGGCCACCTCGACATTTCTCCATTTCTTTCAATGCTTCTTCAAAGCTTTTTCCTTTCCTGTAGGGCCTATCAGAAGTTATAGCATCCAAAGTATCAGCCAAAGCAAATATTCTAGCTTCCAGGGGAATCTCCTCTCCAGCCAAGCCAAAAGGATATCCGCTTCCGTCATATCTCTCATGATGATACAAAACGACGAGGGCTGCTTTCTTCAAAAAATCAAATTCCTCTATCATCTCATAACCCAAAAGTGGATGCTCCTGTAAAATCCCTTTTTCTCTATCAGATAGAGACATGGCTTTTCTCAAAATGAATTCGGGTATCCCAATTTTTCCGACATCATGAAGCAAAGCGCCCCTCTGGATATTGACCAAGAAACCCTTATCTTCGATCCCAAGGTCTTTGGTTAAAAGCGTCGTGTAACTGGCCACAAGCTTAGAATGGCCTATGCTGTCTTCATTTCCGTCAGTTGCAGCAATTAAATAGAGAAGGCTCGAGTTGAAAAATATCTGCTTTTCTGCGATATCTTCTTCAATATTAGAGGTTTGATCCTTAAAAATATTCCCGTAGTGAAGATCCATGTGCCTTAATATATTTCTCGCCGATGACATCTTCCTGACCTCCGTGCTTTCCATATCCCAGGACGTATAATCCTGCTCCTCTTTCTCTTCATTTAAGACAAAGGCGAAGGGAGGCGTTGAACCTCTCCTATTCCATGGAGCTTCCCCCTCGTTTAAGATAATGAAATTATAAGGATTAGATCCAAAAACAAATTTGCTTTTATCCGCTTCCTTAGAAATATAAAGTTCAAGACTTCTGTTGATCAAAGACTGATAAAAGGAATTTCTTCTTTCTTTTTTATAATCGGAAAATAATGTATTTTCTCTAATTGCGCGGGAATGATCCTGCTGTGGAGTTTGTCCCCGTCTCCTTTGTTCCATCAAGCTACTCGCTAAAGCCCAAAAGAATGGAATTTGCTTTTGACAAATTGTGAAAGCTCTTTTTCAACTACCCGTCCTCAAATTTTTTGGGCATAAGACTTAGTCGCAATTAAAACCAAAAAATTGAAAATCCATGCTTGTCATCTTAGGTCAATGTCCGTATAATGTTATTGAAAAAGAGAAGCGGGTTATAATGGATAAAAAGAAGCAGGACACTAATTTAGAGGAAATCTACGCTAAATACGGTCCTGTTATCCGTTTTAGAGTTAGAAAATCCTTGGGAGCCTCCAATCCTGATTGGGAAGATATTGTTAATGAAATTATTACTAATGTCATAGAAAAAATAAAAAAGAAGGAGTTTAGGGGAGAATCTTCGATCGGAACGTTTATTTATACTATCACCAGCCGCAGGATAGTAGATTACATAAGGCAAAAGAGCAAGATACTGAAACACGCCCCAGAGCCGATTCCCTATCCCGATCCTCACGAGCACGTTGAAAACAAAGAGAGGGCTGAGCTTATAGCAGATGCGATAAAAAAACTAAAGCCCAAATACAGAGACGTCCTCTATCTTTATTATTATAAAGGACTTTCGAGGGAGGAAGTTGCTGAAAAGCTATCCATCACTCCCCATAGAGTTAGCGAGCGTGTGAACTATTCTCAAAAACTTTTAAAAAAATTGGTAAAAAGATGAATTTTTTTCCATTTTTCATTCCTGCTACGACTAAACTTATGGAATTAATGTTATGACAGAAATGGGTACTAAAATGTGTAAATGGAAACATCTCATCGACGATTATCTGTTTGATAGATTGGATGATGAGAAAAAGAAGAAATTCGAGGAGCATTATTTTAACTGCTCCTATTGCTTTGAAAAAATGGTGGAACGAGACGAGCTTATTTCCACAATCAAGCTGAAAGGAGAAATGATCTTTCAAGATGAATACGTTGTTGATAAGGAAAAAGGAACGACCTGGTTTGAAAAAATCATTTCTTTCTTTACTCCCAAGCAGTGGGCACTGGTTTCAGTTTATGCGGCTCTGCTCCTCATTGTCATCTGCGTTTTTATCCCTTATTTCAAGTCCGCGCCACCTCAATTTTTCATCAGTGAAGATAAAGTCAGGGGGGAATCGATTACTCTCATCTCTCCTGTCATAGATATAAAAACAGTTCCCACAAAATTTGAATGGAAAGATTCAGGCGAAGATGTAGAATACAAAATCTGTATTTATGATAATGGAAATAAGCTGTGGGCCACGACAACAAAAGACAACTTCATTGATCTTCCAGAAGAAGTAAGAAAACGAATGACATCGGGTGAAAAGTATTCCTGGGAGGTGAAGGCCTACTCTCCTGAAGGAACCCTTATTGCCATTTCAAGCAAGGTTCAGTTTAAAATTGCCAAAGGCGAATAGAATCCTATCTATTCGCTGCCAATCCTGAATATATCCCTTACTGATCTTCTTCCGCCTCTTCTTCTGCATACATTCGACCTCGGCTTTCCTCTTCAAAAGCGAGGCAGCACATCAACCGGCCGCACAACCCAGAAATCTTTGTAGGATTAATGACAATCTGCTGTTTTTTTGCCCTCTGGATGGTCACAGGTTTAAAATCTTTCATGAAGCTAAAACAGCAAAGCTGGCGTCCACAAACTCCCAGCCCTCCGACCATCTTTGCCTCGTCCCGTACTCCAACCTGGCGCATTTCAATCCGCATCTTGAACTCTTTGGCTAAATCCTTCACGAGCTGCCTGAAATCAATGCGGCCATCTGCCGTATAATAGAATATTCCCTTCTTCTCATCAAAGAAGTACCTGACCATGACTAATTTCATCGGCAAATTTCGACTATTGATTCTCTTCAGGCAAAAATCAAAAGCCTTCTTTTCTTTTTTCCTAAGCCATTTGTGTTTTTTCTCGTCTTCTTCTGTGGCTTTTCGGATAACCTTGACAGCATCCTCGGCAGATTTTTTATGAGTGCATACTTCGCTCGAAGTATCTATAACAACCACAAGATCCCCTCCCAGCTCGGATTCGACAATACAGAAATCTCCTCTCTTTAATTCTTCATCTCCCTTTTTGGCCCTAAAGACTTTACCCGAAAGCTCAGAAAGTACACAGATAATCTCAGACATATTCCCATTCCTTAAAGTATGAAAAAAATGAACTGACAAGCAGATTCACATTAAGATTTTTTTCTAAACCATAAATCGCATAATCTATCTTTGTCAGGCAATCCATAAACCCATCGATGCTCATTAGTGTTTCTGCTTTCCTGATTTCTTCCTCGTAGTCAGGATTCATCAGGAAGCGGCTATCCGCCTTTTCTTTGATCAGGATCGAATCCCGGCAAAAAGATGATAGAATTTCTAAGATTTGCTCCCAATCATCCCTGACAAGAGCTCTTTGAGAGGTAGCATAATTCCTCAAAAAGAGAGCAACTTTTCCCTTCCTAAGAAGAGAAAGGAAAAGCTGCCAGGCTTTCGTTCTTTTATCCTTAACCTCTTCCCATTCCAAGCTTAAGGCTTGCTTAAGATTCCCATTAACAAGGAGAGAGATTATCCTGGCCTTTTTTTCCTCGTATCCCTTTTCCACCAGAATTTTTTCTATATCTTCCTTAGAGACGGGGGAAAAATTCAATACCTGACAACGAGATTTTATGGTAGGCATAATCAGAAAAGGATTATCAGCAACAAGGATAATATAAGAAAAAAGAGGAGGCTCCTCCAGTATTTTCAAAAGAGAGTTTGCTGCTTCTTCCGTCATCTTATCAGCGCCGACAACAACAAAGACTCTCTTCTTTCCCATCATAGGCTTCAGATAAGCTATCTTTCTCAGCTCCCTCATCTGGTCAATAACTATCACATCTTTCTCCGCAGAAATCTCTATTACATCGGGAAAATTCCCAGCATTGATTGCCTTGCATGGTGGACAAACCTCGCAGGCATCATCTTTTTTTCTCTCGCAGTTCATCGTTTTAGCCAACACAAAAGCCATATCCCTCTTGCCTATTCCCCTCGGGCCACAGAAAAGCATTGAATTGGGCACCTTGTTTTTCTGCAGAGCTTTCCTCAAGATCTTTTTCACGCGGCTGTTGCCAGATATATCTTTAAATGCCATTTTTCACTCGAAGATTGGCTTCCCTTCTGTGAACACCCTCTTTAGGAACCTCCCAGTGTGAGAATTTGCTACTCTCGCTACTTTTTCCGGAACACCCTTAGCAACAATCCAGCCTCCTTTTTCACCTCCTTCGGGGCCTAAGTCTATAATATAATCACAATACTTGATAACATCAAGATTATGCTCGATGATTACTACGGTATTGCCCAATTCTACCAACTCCGAAAGAACTTCAAGAAGCTTGCGGACATCATCGAAATGCAGACCTGTGGTAGGTTCATCCAGTAGATACAGAGTATTCCCTGTGTCTTTACGGCTCAGCTCTTTGGTCAGCTTGATTCTCTGAGCTTCTCCCCCCGAGAGAGTGGGGGCTGGCTGACCCAACCTGATGTAACCTAAGCCTACTTTATTCAACGTTCCCAGCTTCCTCTTCAGAATAGGAACAGCCTTCAAGTATTCGTAGGCTTCATCAACAGTCATGTCTAAATAATCCGCAATGTTTTTCCCTTTGTACTGGACAGAAAGAGTCTCGGTATTGTACCGCCTCCCTCCGCAGCGGTCGCAGGTTACGAAAACATCGGGCAAAAAATGCATCTCGATCTTTCTGACTCCTGCTCCTCGACATTCTTCACATCGCCCTCCTGGGATATTAAAACTGAAACGGCTTGCCGAATACCCTCTCATTCTTGACTCCGGCACACGAGAGAAAAGCTGCCTCAAGGGAGTGAAGAGTCCTGTATAGGTGGCTGGGTTGGACCGGGGCGTCCGGCCGATAGCTTTCTGATCGACTGAGACGACTTTGTTGATTTGATCAATTCCTGAAATAGCTTTGTGTTTTCCTGGCCTCTGTTTAGCCTTGTAGAATATGTTCAAGAGTTTTTTAAAAAGGATATCATAGACAAGAGTACTCTTCCCGGAACCCGAAACTCCGGTGATTCCTGTCATGACTGAGGTCGGAATCCGAACATCGATATTTTTTAAATTATGCTCTGCCGCCTTTGAAATCATAAGCCATCCTTTTGGCTTTCTCCTCTTTAGAGGAACGAGGATGCATCTTTCCCCTCTAAGGTACTGCGAAGTTAGTGAAACTGGGGATGAAAGAATGATATCTAAATCACCTTCAATCACCTTAAATCCTCCTTGTTCCCCGGCCCCTGGTCCTAAATCCAGGATATAATCAGCAGAGCGAATCGTCTGCTCATCATGTTCAACAACAATTATGGAGTTCCCCTGATCTCTGATTTCCCTCAACAGAGAAATCAAACGGCGGTTATCTCTTTGATGAAGGCCGATGGTAGGCTCATCCAAAACATAAAGTATGCCCCTCAGGCGAGCGCCAACCTGTGCAGCAAGACGCAGGCGCCGAGCTTCGCCTCCAGAGAGAGAGGCGGTCGTTCGAGATAGCTGGATGTAGGGCATTCCAAGTTCAACCATGATTTCAAGCCGTGAAAGAATCTCCTTTCTTATTCTTGAAGCGATCAACTCTTCAGAAGAGGAAAACTTGATAGCGCGGAATTCATCAATTAGCTTTCTTACAGGCATAGAAGTCAGCTCATAAATATTCCTATCTCCTACTTTCACCGCCAGGCTTTCCTTCTTCAGTCGGCCCCCTTCACACACGGGGCAGACCTCATCTGTAAGCTCCACTTCACCCCTCACGTCCAAGACGGTTTCAAAGCCAAGACCATGGCAGCGAGGACAGGCTCCATACGGGCTGTTAAAGGAAAAATTACGCGGCTCAAGCTCCGGGAGACTTATATCACAGAAAGGACATAACAAGTTTAAAGAGTAGTAAATTTCTCTTCCGTTTTTTCTTATCAACAAGAGATCCCCACCGGCAATCTCAAGAGCCTTATCCACAGCTTCCTTTAATCTCTTTTCTGACGCGTGAGAAACATTTATTTCGTCTATCAAAATATCGATGTTGTGCTTTTTTGTCTTCTCGAGTAGAATCTCCTCCTCAAGTTCCCTGAACTGACCATCCACTCTAAGACGAAGAAAACCTTTTTTTCTCAGCTTATCGAAAAGACGCTGGTATTCCCCTTTTCGTCCCTTTACCACGGGAGAAAGTATCTTAACCTTCTCTCCTGAGGAAGAATCAGAGATTCTCTTCAAGATTTGCTGAGGAGTTTGAGCTCTCACCTTTCTTCCGCATCGAGGACAATGGGGGGATCCAACTCTGGCAAAAAGAAGCCTCAAAAAATCATAAATCTCTGTGACTGTCCCCACCGTGGACCGGGGATTGGAAGAGATTGTTCTCTGGTCGATTGAAATGGAAGGAGAAACACCTTCGATGGACTCCATCTCCGGCTTTTCCATCTGCTCAATATACTGGCGAGCATAGGCGGAGAGGCATTCGATGTAGCGGCGTTGTCCTTCAGCGTAGAGAGTGTCAAAAGCAAGAGATGACTTTCCAGAGCCGCTCGGCCCGGTAACGACAATCAATTTATTACGCGGCAGGTTCACATCAATTTTTTTTAAATTGTGTTGAGCTGCCTTCTTTACTCTAATCTCGTCTAACATGAGTTTTTATTTTAGCACAAAACAAAAATGGGGACAGGCCCCATTTTTTTATGAGTGAGGATAATTTCAATTTTCAGACATAAGATCATAAAATGGTGGAAAATGGGGCCTGTGGAAAATGGGGCCTGGCCCCATTATTCTTCGTCCCCATTATTCTTAAATGAAAATTCAAGTTTTCACTCCCTGAACGTATTGATTTTTCTGTTTATGTTGACCGCCTCCTTGAAAAAATAATAATATAGGAATGGGTTCTCGGAGATTCCGGTTAAATTAAAATGAGCAGAGAAGAGAATTTATTCAAGTCCCTGGAATTCTTAAAAGAGATTGGCGTTAAAAACGACTCCATCCGGGCCATAAAGCATATCCCCGCCCAGAAAGGACAATACCGTGAGTATCCCCCCGAGGTCCACCCTGCGCTTGTTAACGCCCTGAAAGAAAAGGGATTTTTAAAACTCTACACCCATCAGCATCTTTCATGGCGCCTGCTCAAGCAAGGAAAAAACATTGTTGTTGTCACTCCCACAGCTTCAGGGAAAACGCTTTGTTACAACCTCCCGGTGCTTCAGGCAATCCTTGAAGAGCCCTCGAGTCGAGCGATCTATCTTTTCCCTACAAAAGCTCTTTCCCAGGACCAGAGGGCCGAGCTGAATGAAACAATCAAACATCTCGGTGAAGAAATAAGGATTTTCACTTATGACGGAGACACTCCCCAAGATGCAAGAAAAGCCATAAGGGCTCGCGGACACATCATCCTGACCAATCCCGACATGCTTCACACAGGAATTCTGCCTCATCACACAAAGTGGATTAAACTTTTCGAAAATTTGAAATACATAGTGATCGATGAGCTTCATAATTACCGGGGTATCTTTGGCAGTCATCTGGCGAATATCCTGAGGAGACTGAAGAGAATCGCTAAATTCTACGGCGCCCGGCCTCAATTTATCCTCTGCACGGCCACAATCGCTAATCCTCTGGAGATGGCAGAAAAAATGACAGAGGAGCCCGTCTCCCTTGTTGACAACAACGGCGCTCCGCGGGGAGAAAAATATTTCATTTTCTTCAACCCGCCGGTGGTCAATAAGTTCCTGGGGATTCGCCGTTCCTATGTCAATGAATCGCGGCGAGTCGCTTCTATCTTCATAAAGAGCGACCTTCAAACCATCGTTTTTGCCCAGAGTCGTCTTATAACCGAAGTCTTGGTGACCTATCTTAAAGAGGACATAGAAAAGAAAATCAAGAGCGAAGGACTTATTCGCGGCTATAGGGGAGGATATCTTCCCTTAAAGAGAAGAGAAATCGAAAAAGGTTTGAGGGAAGGAACAATAAAAGGAGTTATCTCGACTAATGCCTTAGAATTAGGGATTGATATCGGAAGCCTTGATATTGCCGTTCTTGCAGGCTACCCGGGCACCATTTCAAGTACCTGGCAGAGGGCAGGAAGAGCTGGCCGTAAAACAGGAAAATCAGCCGCTGTTTTAGTCGCTTCGAGCGCCCCCATAGACCAGTTCATCATCAACAACCCGGATTACTTCTTCTCAAAGAATCCAGAGAAAGCTTTGATTAATCCGGACAATCTCTCTATTCTTGTCAGTCATATCGAATGTGCGACTTTTGAGCTTCCTTTTGCCGAAAAAGAGAAATTCGGCAGTGTTGAGATAGAAGAAATCCTTAAATTTCTGGAAGAAGAGAAACTCGTTCATCATTCAAAAGACAAATGGTTCTGGACGTCTGATGCTTATCCAGCCGATGGCGTCAGCTTAAGGAGCATAAGTTCCGATAATTTCGTGGTCGTAGATATGAGTAAAAAAGCAAAAGCCATCGCTGAAGTGGACTTTTCTTCGGCGCTCACAACGCTCCATCCAAAGGCCATCTATATGTGTGAAGGAGATCAATACTTTGTGGATAAGCTCGATTATGACCAGAGAAAAGCTTATGTCAAAAAAACCGACGTCGATTATTTCACAGATGCCATTGACTACACCAAAATCAAAATCCTTGATGTTTTTGACAAAAAAAGCTTGGAAAAATGTTCTATCTCCCACGGGGAAGTGCATGTTGCTACACAGGTCGTAGGATTTAAAAAAATAAAATTCTACACATCGGAAAATGTGGGAGCTGGAGATTTAAGCCTTCCTCAAAACGAAATGCACACGACAGCCTATTGGTTGACCATACCTTCTGAAATCTTCCATTCTCTCTCCTTTTCCACAGAGCAAAAGATAAACGGTCTTTTCGGCTTGGCTTACCTTCTCCATCATGTCTCGCCTTTGTTTATGATGTGTGACCTCCACGATGTCGGCGTATCCATCGGCGACAATACCACAGGGAAGTCAGTCCCTCCGCGTAACATTCCCTCTAAAATAACCAGAGATGAGGAACGGCCTGACTTCACGGATATCGCCTTCGAGCCGAATATTTTCATCTTTGATTACTTTCCTGGAGGGATAGGCTTAAGCCCTTCTCTTTTCGAACTGGAAAAAGAGCTCCTTAAACACTGCCAGAAAACGATCACAGCCTGCCCCTGTAAAGAAGGATGTCCTTCTTGCGTGGGGCCTACTAAAGAAAGCGGCAAGCAAGCCAAGCAAGTCGCACTGGAAATACTTAGAAGTATAGTTTAATAACCTATTAAGCGGGAGGAATCTAGAGGCAAAAAGCAAAACCTGACCTCGTTTAAGTAATCTAGTGCATGAGGACAAGTAGCGTTTTTCATTTGCCTGTAAATGCAAAAAAACAAGACCTGACCCCACTTTTGATGAACTTTTCTTGACAATTCTTTTTTATTGAGAATAATTAAGGAGAAAAAACAGTGTAAGGAAAAGCAAAAATGCCAAAAAATAGAGAAAACCCTCAAGATCAAACCCCTGTGATTGAAGAGGTTGAAAAGCAACTAGAGAAAATTTTCAGCAAGAAAAAACAGGAAATAGAAACGGAGCTTGAAGGAAAGATTCAAAAGGAGAAAGAAGAAGCGGAAAAGAAAATGGCTCAGATTGAAAAGGAGCTTGAGGAAGAAAAAGAGGCTTTGGTAAATTACAAAACTGCGCTTGCTGAATTTGAAAATAGTAAGGCAGAAACTAAGAATCAGATAAAAGAACATATTGAAAAGGCGGTTCAATCATTGGCACAAATTGATACTCTGACCGCCCAAACACTCGAGGAGCTAAAAATTGTTACTGAGCTGAACCAGAAGCTTGGGGAATTCCATCGTGCAGCTGAAGAAAAAACTGCAAGTTTGAAAAAGGACCTTGAAGAAAAATTCGGAATCGTGACAGAAGGCCTGGAGACAAAAGAACTTGAACACGTTGATTTGAAGCAAGAGCTGACAAGACTGAGGAAGATTAAAGAACTGTTAGGTCCGGAAGAGAAACCTGCGCCTGAAACTAAAATACCAACAGAAGAAAGAAAAGCAGAAGAGGAAAATGATGAATCAGAAGCGAATAAAGAAGATGAATTTAATGTCGAAAAACCAGAGAAAAATGAAGCTACGGAATCCACTCTATCTGAGGAGAACGAGGCAAAAGACAGAGAGCCGTCGCATGAAGATGAAATGGAAAAGAGAATCTTAAAAGGTGAAACAGATTTTGAAGAGGCATTCGAAACTCTTGCCAAGTTCCGGAAATCTGAAAGAGCTAAGAATGACGGTGAAGTGAGTTATTTTCAGAATAAGGACAAAATAATTCTGGACGGAGAGAGCTTGGTTTCAAACTTGAATAGAGACCTGGATGAGGCAAAAAAGCTCTTTAAAAAACTCACTCAGGCCGAATCTCCAAAAGACCAGTTTTTTTTAAAACAGGAGATCGCAAGGCATCAAAAGAGCCTCCGAAAAACCATATTAGGAAGTGTTCGATTGTGCGAAAAATCAACCTGCTCTTTGCCTCAATATACCTTAGATATTCTGAATATGGATGTTCTCAAAGATATTCTTGAAAAGGTGAGCATGGAGAACTGGAGCAACCAAGATGATTTCAATTCTTTTGATGAGTTAACAAAAAGAATTAAAGATGCGTATTATGAGCGGATTACTCCATGGGCTGCTTATTTAAAGTCTGTGATTGAAGAATTAGGGATAGAGTAGGTTAAGCTGTCTTAATTGGGCATAGATGATCTTCCTTCTAAATCTAAAGAAGAAAAATAATCTTCCAAAATAGTTTTATCCTCTGGGGAAAGATCCTTAAATTTCAATCCTGTATAATAGCGGAAAAAATTCTTTTCGACTTTTTCAGAATAGACAACATCCGCTTTAAACGGATAGGCTTTATCCTTCAAAATCAGCATCAAATCAAGAGTATGATCACGAGGAAGCTCTGATTCTGAAGAAACTTTTACTCCAACTAAACTTATGTTTATCGTCTGGGCCACGTTGCGAGCGCCATTTTCTTTGTATATAAGAATAGTTGAAGTATAGAATCTCTCGAATCTCCTTCTTTCCTGAAGAAGCTTTTTCTCGAAAGGTTTGATAACCTCTTCTTTTTCAATCTCGTCTGTTGGTTTTCCGTAATAGATACAAATCCTGTTTTTTAACTTGGTTGTCTCTTTCTTGCCCTGTGCCCTCAAAGCAGTAGACTCTTTGCCCTTTGCTTCTGCCAGGGCGATATCTGCTTCATTGGCCATCTTTTTTAAATCACTTTTGTTTATCATCTCCAGGGAATCGATCCTCTCCTTCGTGAAATAAGTTATGCCAAAGCTCATAGTCAGGTTTTTTCTGGGTTGATATTCCTGGAATTTAAAATAGTGGTTTTCGATATTTTTCCTTATCCTTTCTGTAAACAAGCCAGCTTCTTCCAGGTCCTTTAATCCTGTTAGAAAGAACAGGAATTCTTCTCCTCCATACCGGCAGAGAAAATCTTGGTCTCTAGTCGAAGACTTAAGGACCTCCGCCAACTCTCTAAGGAGTAGGTTTCCCGCCTCATGGCCGTTTCTGTCGTTATAGTTCTTAAACCAGTCGACATCACCCATCACCATAGCATATGACTCTTTTTCTTGGCGCCTTTTCCTCTGAGATTCTAACTTCTGGATAACATTATCAAAGAACGGGTCGGGACGCAGCAAACCTGTAAGAGCGTCATACTGAATCAGATTTAATTTTGTGATGGCCAAGGATATATGCTCGGATAGGGTACGCATAATTTGCTCGTCTTCTTTTGTGAAACCTTCCTGGCTCGATTCTTTAGGGTGAATTTTATCGTAGACTTCCAGCACTCCTATGACTTCGCGATCATGCATGATTGGGACGCACAGTATGTTCTTCAATGGTGGCTTAAATTGCTCCACGTATCTTTTGGACATACGAATGTCGTTTGATAGGTCAGTAATATTGATTTCCTGACGGTAGCGGGCGACAAAAGCTGCGAAATCCTGCGAATCTATCAAGACGATATGCTTTGAAATATCAGGATGAAGCAAGAAGGCATCATCCCATACTAACGGCTTGAGGAATTTTCCTATAGCCTCATCCTCATCCAGGATGTAAATTGAAATGCCGCTGGCACGGATAATGTCTTTTATCTCGTAGACAGTATCCAGCAGGCTTGTAACATCGTTGGCTATATAAATATTTTTTAAAATCTCTTCTATCTTCTGTTTTTCCTTTTTGAACCATATATGTTTTGCCTCTAACTCTAAACGCTTTTCTAACTCTTTAATAATACTCTCATTTACAAAATTCTTAATCTCTTTGATCTCAGAGTAAGCATCCTTTATCTCGATTTTTGTACTCTCAATATAATGTATAAGATTCTCCACTTCTATTTTGAGCAAGGAATGTTCGACTGCTTTTTTTAGAGCTCGCTGGAAAGCTTTCTCGTTGTGTTCTTCTAAAATTATGACATGATAGTCCACATAGCGGTTCAAGGGCCATTCACTGATTATTTCTTTAATTTTCTTTTCTTCTCTTCCCGTGATGATGATACTCGTTGGCTTTTCTAACAATCCTTTAAGGGAAGGGTAGCTGGCTAGAGAGCAGTCCACAACAAGCACGTTGAAATCGAAGGATTCAATAAGGGAGATTGCTCTCTCAAGGTTGGCAGAAGAATTAGTACTGCCAATTTTGCTGCATAGCTCTTCTAAGAGTTCTATTTCTTCGGAATTTTTATTTAGGATGAGGATGTTTCCGCTGGTCATAAGTCCTGTCAAGATGTTTTTTTATAGAATAACACTTTTTCTTTTATTTTGCTATCCAAACCCTGGATTTATTGAAATTTGTTTTTGATCAACCTTGACCAAGCAACAAATTCTCGCTTTTCCGTCTTTTTCTAGCGATAACCTCTACTTATATATCAAATAAAAAAGAGATAGTCAAACACAAAGTAACAGGGTTAAGCATCTATAGCGCGTTTATCTTTTCGAGCTGCTTTTCTTCTCCCATGATTACCAAAATATCGCTATCCTTTAGGACAAAATCCGCCCTAGGGATAAAAGTCGTTTTTTCTGGGATAAGTTCTTTGATAGCAATAACCTGAATACCGTACTTGTTTCTCAAATCAAGCTGCCTTAAATTCTTTCCGATAAATTTTTCTGGAGGTGCAATCTCCTGGATTCCAAAACCAGAAATAAGAGGAAGGTATTCAAGCACGTTGGGGCAGCATAACCTCAAGGCTGTCTTTATGGCCATATCCTTCTCTGGATAGATAACTTCTGTTGCCCCGACTGCTTCTAAAATTTTGGCATGATCCTCTGTCAGGGCTTTGGCCACTATACGTTTGACCTTCATCTCATTCAGGTAAAGAACAGTAAGTATAGAAGCTTCCATCTCCGGCCCTAGACTCACGATCACAACATCCATATCTTTGATTCCCAAAGCCTGAAGATTCTCCTTATCAGCGGCATCCATGCTTATAGCATGAGAGACAAAATCCTTAACTTCTTTAATCTTCTCCTTATCTTTATCTACTGCTAATACTTCATTCCCTTTCTCGCAAAGAGTTTTAGCAATGTTTGATCCAAAGCTTCCAAGCCCTATCACTGCAAATTTCATAACCGACGTCTCCTATTCCTGATTCTATCCTATCATAACAGTTTCTTCAACATACTCAAACTGCCCTAAGGCTTTCCGACGGCTGAAGGCATACAGCAAGGTTAAGGGTCCAATCCTCCCGATGTACATGGTAAGGATAATCACAATTTTACCAATGCTGTTCAGTTTCGGCGTTATGCCCAGAGAAAGCCCGACCGTGCTGAATGCAGAAAAAACTTCAAAAAGCGCTTCCTTCATGCTTGCCACTGGTTGGGTGAGCAGGATGATAAAGAAACTCAAGAAAATGATGCATATGGCCAAAGTAATGACAGTGAAGGCCTTCATGACTGATTCCAGCGGCAAAGTTCTGCGAAAAAGATTAACAGAATCCCTGGCCGTGATTTTAGATTTCAAGAATCCGAGTATCACTCCAATCGAGCTTGTCTTGACACCTCCACCTGTTGAACCCGAAGAGGCACCTATAAACATCAGCATAATTAAAAGCAGGATAGCAGAGAAACTTAAAGAATTCAGGTCCATGGTGTTGAATCCAGCTGTGCGCGGAGTTACAACTTGAAAAATGGAAGAAAAAATCTTTTCTTTCAAGCTAAACATTTTTAAAGAATTATTCCACTCGATCGCCATAAATAGAACGAAAGAAAAAACAATCAGAAACGAAGTCAAAGTAAGAACCAGTTTGGTATTAAGGGAAATTTTACTTTTCCGTCTTCTTAAAAAGCCAGAAAAGACTTGCTTCATTTCTTGAAGCACTAAAAATCCCATTCCGCCGAGTATTATCAGAAGAAAGAGCGTTATGTTTATCCATGCATCGCTCCTGTAGGAGAGGAAGCTGCTGCTAAAAAGAGAAAAGCCCGCATTACAAAAAGCCGAGATGGAATGAAAAACTGAATGAGAGAGAGCCTTTTGCCAGGGGAAGTCTTTCTGCCATCGAAGAAAAAGAGAGAGAGTTCCCACTACCTCAAGAGTCAAGGCATAAAAAAATATATTCTTGATGAGAGATTTAAAATCTTCAGGTGCCCCATGATGATATCCTTGCTGAATGATAATCCTGTCTTTTATGGAAATTTTTTTTCCAGCAACCAGAAGAACAAGGGTTGAAAAAGTCATAATCCCCAGTCCACCCAGTTGAAACAGGATTAGGATAACGGCCTGACCGAAGGGCGTGAAGTACGTGGCTGTATCCTGGACGATAAGGCCAGTCACACAAACTGCGGATGTAGCTGTAAAGAGAGCATCAATGAGAGAAATATTGCCTGATTTTGTACTGAGAGGAAGAAGAAGAAGGAAAGTCCCTGCAAGTATGGCAACGATAAAACTTACGGCCAGGAATTGAGCCGGCTGAAATCTCCTTTCTGCCTTTATAGGTTGCCTCCTTTTAAGCCCTCTTCTTTGTCTTGATACAGGTATCAAATCTATTATTAAATCACGATTTTGTCAATCAAGATCAATTGGGGTCAGACCTTTCAAACTTTACAATTAATTTCATAGAAGATTATTAAATAATAAAAGCCAAACAAACTATAAAAATTTTAAAGGTCTGACCCCAGATTGGAAAGCAAAACCTTGTCCAGATTGACTTTAACCCAGGCATATGCTAATTTTTGAAGAAGCGCCGATGAATTTTCTAAAACTTATTATAGAGGCAAATTTCGTAGTCCAACTGGTCATCCTCGTCCTTATTTTCTTTTCAGTCTTTTCATGGGCAGTTATTTTCTTCAAAAGGTCGACTTTGAAATCCGCTTTTTCCCAGTCAGAAAAATTTCTTAAAGTGTTTCGACAAAGCAATAATCTATCTGACATTAATAAAGCCTCCAGGAGATACCGAGGCAGCCCTTTGGCTTCGCTCTTTCAGTCTGGCTACAAGGAGCTAGCCTATCTAAGCAAATCCAATCCAGAACGGCCTCTTACCTTGGATAAGCTCGAAAGCTTGAATCGAGCTCTGGTAAAGGCATCAAACAGCGAGATCTCCAAACTTGAGAAAATGATGAGTTTCCTGGCTACAACAGGAAGTGTAACTCCGTTTATTGGCCTGTTCGGGACCGTGTGGGGAATCATGGTTGCCTTCCAGAGAATCGGGATAGTCAGATCTGCAGGTCTTGATATAGTCGCTCCAGGAATTGCCGAAGCGCTCATTGCCACGGCAGCAGGCCTCTTTGCTGCCATTCCTGCGGTTATTGCTTACAACCATTACCTTCACCGTATAAAAGACCTGATAACCGAAATGGAAGATTTTTCTCTCGAATTTTTAAGCATTGCCGAGAAGCTCTATGGCCCTTAAAACTCGTCCGCCCTTCAAAAGACGTCTCGGAACGTCTCTATCAGAGATAAATGTCACCCCTTTTGTTGACGTTATGCTCGTTCTCCTGGTTATATTTATGGTCACAGCTCCTATGATCCAATCAGGAATTAGCGTCAATCTTCCTCAAGCTGAAACAGAGTCAACTCCTGCAGAAGTAGGGCTAACCCTTACTATCACCAAGGATAAATACATTCACGTAGAAAATTCTGTCATCAATCAATATCTTCTGGAACAAAAACTGAAAGAATATTTCTACGGTAAAGAAAAGAAAATTGTGTTCATCCGCGCCGATGAGAGCCTTCCTTACGGTTTTATCATGCGCATTCTTGATATTTCGAAAAAAGCGGGTGTAGAGATAACCGGACTCATAACAAGACCCATAGAATCCGAGGAAAAATAAAAAATGATAGCGCTCGCCAGAAGCAATCCCGCATTTAAAAAGGCCGTTATCCTTTCTTCCATAGCTCATGTGGCATTTTTCCTGTTTATTCTCCTCTCTCCTCATTTGCAAAGAACCTCAAGAGGAGAGATGATTCATTACGTTGAGCTCATGTCTTTTCCCGGAGGAGGTGGTGGGGTCGGAGGCGCATCCGGAGAAGGCGGTGGAGGCGAAGAAAAAATTGCGGAAACGGCCTTACCCAAAAGAGATACTTTAAGAGATTTAACCACCCCTCAAAAGCTGCAGCAAGAGAAAGCGCCAGCCCTCAGACATCCGGTTGAAAAGCCCGAAAAGGAGACAACGGCAAAAAAAGAAAAAAAGGCTGCTATTCAAAAACAATCAACTGGTACCAGAGAGGCTGAAGCTGGCTCTGGCAAAGGAAAAGGCACTGGTTCAGGCTCGGGTGTAAGGCTCGGCGGCGGTTTAGGTGGTGGCCCGGATACTGGATCAGCCTATTCCTCTCAAATCGGCCTTTCCAACTTTCCCTTCACTTATTATCTTCAAATCATAATTGACAGAGTCTCAAGCAACTGGTTCACTTCTCTTGTTGACCCAGGAGTCACGGGCAGCTTCCAGTCAACTGTCCATTTTAGAATTTACAAAAACGGGCAAATATCAGAGCCAAAAATCGAGGAGTCAAGCGGAATAAGATCCCTGGATCTTTCCGCCCTTCGGGCCATACAATCATCAGCCCCATTCCCTCCCCTCCCAAGAGACTACGAGGATGAATATTTGGGGATATATTTGATATTTGAGCACTCAAAATGAAGATAAAACGGATTTTACCGTGGGGAATTCTTATCTTACTTGTAGTGTTAATACTCCACCCTCAGCAGGAAGTGGTTATAAGTATAAAAGAAGGGATGCCAGCCATCCCTCTGGCTCTCCCCGATTTCATAGTTCGTTCTTCTCTGCCTGAAACAATAACTGTTGCTCAAGAACTCCACCAGATCATCTCCGACGATTTAAAATACAGCCGAGTTTTTCAACTCTTACCCAAGAGCTACTACAGCTATATAAGGCCGTTGAATCCTGAAGAAATTTTTTTTAAGGACTGGGAATCCATCCAAGCCAATATCCTTTTTGTGGGTGAGCTCCCGGAAAGTGAGGGGAAAAAATTTCTGTTCGAGGGCAAAATATATGACGTAAAGGCAGGGCGATTTATTTTCGGGAAGCGGTATCAATCTGAAAAAACCCTTATCCGCTTGGTAGCTCATAAGATGGCGGATGAAATCATGAAAATCTATGGTGAAAGAGAAATATTCACCTCTAAGATCGTCTTTACCTCCAATAGAGACGGGAACGACGAGCTTTATATGATGGACTATGACGGCCACAACCAAACGCGACTAACCTTTAACAAAAAACAGGACTACATGCCAGCCTGGTCTGCTGATGGGAAAAAGATCGCATATACTTCGTACCGAAACAACATGGCAGGTCTGTACATTTTAGATCCTTTTGAAGGAGAGATAACTGAGGTGATCAGCAAAGGAACAAGTTTTGCTCCGGCCTTTTCTCCTGATGGAAAAAAATTAGCTTTCTGCTCTACTTTAGAGATGGGAAATCCAGAAATTTATGTAGCAACAAGCGAGGGCAAGAACATAAAAAGACTGACGTTTAACAAAGCAATTGACACTGCCCCTTCGTGGTCACCGACAAGCCGGGAAATTGCCTTCACTTCGGACCGAGGAGGGACTCCTCAAATTTATATCATGGATGCTGAGGGCTCAAACGTGAGGAGGATAAGCTTTGGGGGAAGCTATCATGATGCTCCCGCCTGGTCTCCCGCTGGAGACAGGGTTGCCTACGTTTCCCGTGTGGACCAGATATTTGACATATATGTCCTGAATCTTCGGACAGAACAAGTTATCAAACTCACGGAAAGCAATGCGCGGAACGAAACCCCTTCCTGGTCTCCTGACGGTAGGCATCTTGTTTTCTCCTCAAACCTTACTGGAAAAATACAGCTTTACGCCATTGATTACGACGGCTCCAACCTTCGCCGTCTCACTTCTGAAGGAGAAAGCAAGCTCCCTGATTGGTCACGATAGACTAGTTTGTGTGATTCGTTCCTTGAGCACAAAACATCGCATCCGGGATTGCATTTCTTTTTTTAGTTTGCATAGATGAAACCCATGGAATATCATGGTTATGTTGACATAAAATGGGTTTGCAGGTATAAAATTATAAGATAAGGATAAAGAAGCTCTTCTGAACTAATCGGGAGAGAAAAAAACATCAAAGGAGATTAAATGAAAAAAGTAATTATTTTTTCCGTGGCTTTCCTCATGGTTTTCGCAGCTCTTTACTCCTGCCGGGGTCGAGAAAGAGTAGAAGAAGTGACCCCACCGCCTCCACCGCCTCCTGAGGTTGAAGAGCAACCTGAGGTTGAAGAAGTAGAAGAGGTAGAAGAACCTGTTGTGGTGGAAGAGCCGGAGCCAACAGAGGAAGAAATTTTCATGAGCAAAACTCTCGAAGAAATCAACCTTGAAGCTCCACTGCAAATGATTCATTTCGACTTTGACAGATACTTTATACGTGACGACGCTAAACCTGTCCTTGAAGCAAACGCCGAATGGCTCAAGAAATACGATAGTGTAGTGATCCTTATTGAAGGCCATTGCGACGAAAGAGGGACCGAGGAGTACAACCTTGCTCTAGGTGAGAAAAGAGCTAAGAGCACTCTTGATTATCTCTCTTCTCTCGGTATTTCAGCTGATAGAATAAGAACAATTTCTTACGGGAAAAGCATGCCTCTGGATCCAGGACATAACGAAATCGCCTGGCAAAAGAACAGAAGAGCTAAGTTCTTGATGATCAAAAAATAATTATGTGCAAAAGGTTTATCGGGATATTTCTTATCCTGCTTTTAGCCCTCGCTTCCGCAGGAGCTGATAAGAAGAAAAAAGCCTATGAATTAATCTACGAAGATGTTCAGCTCCTCAGGCAACAATTCCTTCAACTTAAAGATAAAATAGAAAAAAATAGCGAGGACATAGATTTCATAAAGGAACAACTGGAGGAACTTCTGAAAATAGTGAAGCATCTCCAAACAGAGCAGGCAAGCTTTAAAGAAGATCAGAAAAAAATTCCTACACAGTATCAAATTGTTCTTGAAAAACTTGAGACGATGACTCTGCAGCTTATAAAATTTTCTGAGGGACTCACAGAAATAAAGATGGCTTCTGTTCCTTCCTCCGAACAGAAAGAGGATGATATGGAAGGTAAACAAGACGAGCCTCCAGCTCCGGAAAAAACAAAAGAAGGTAAAAAAGAGGAGGCACAACCTGGGAAACAGGCAGAAACAGAAAAAAAAGAGGACCAGACCGGAAAAAAACCAGAAGAACCACCCTCAGCTCATCTCTCTCCCAAAGAAGTCTATAACATGGCTTTTTCAGATTATCGAAAGGGAAATTTCGAGCTGGCAATTGACGGCTTCAAGATGTACATGGAACAATTTCCAGAAAGCCCTCTTGCTGACAATTCTCTATACTGGATCGGCGAATGCTACTTCAGTCAGAAAAAATACGCAGAAGCCATCGAACAATTTAACGAACTTCTCCTTAACTATCCGCGCGGAGATAAAGTTCCTGCAGCTTATTTGAAAAAGGGAATCAGCCTTATGGAACTGGGAAAAAAGGAAGAGTCTCTTATCGTTTTTAAGCTATTGATAAGCAAATATCCCCTTGAAGAAGAAACAAAAATAGCTCAGGAAAAAATCAGGGAGTTGTCATTGGAAAATGAGAGATATCAACAGCCTTAATAAGGTAACTCTAATCGGACGTCTCGGTGTAAAACCTGAATTGAGATACCTTCCCCAGACAGAAAGACCGGTCGCAAAATTTACCTTGGCTACCAATGAACGCTATTTCAATCCCAGCACAAACGAATCAGACGTTCGTACAGAATGGCACCGCATAGTGACCTGGGGCAAATTGGCTGAGTTCTGTGAAAAATACCTTAGCCCGGGGAAACAAATCTACTTGGAAGGAAAATTAAGAACTCGGAGCTGGCAAGACAGAGAGGGCAATAAAAGATATACCACCGAAATCGAAGCCCAAAACATCACTCTCCTTGGCAAGAGGGATGAACAGATTGAAGATCAAGCTTATGAAGAACCTCAACCACCATCTGATCTTTCTGAGGATAAAGCCGAAGCACCTGAAAAGGAAAAGGAAGAAGAAGACGAGGTTCCGTTTTAGTCTAATTAAGTTTAAAGAATTTACTCGTAATCCCTTTGCGTATGTTCGTCCTTCTGTCCGATTATCCGTAAACCGGATTGCCTGCAGGAGGATTCATGGCCTTAAACAAGAAAAGCGATATTGAGAACTTTAAAAAAGAAATTAAGGAAGACATTCGACCGTGGGGGAAATTCCGCTCCTTCCCCTATAAACAAGCCAGAAGCATCAAGATTATAACAGTAAATCCAGGAGAAACTCTCTCCCTCCAGTACCATCACCATCGGAGTGAATTCTGGGTAGTGCTGGATAAGGGCCTAGAGGTGACTGAAGGCAAAAAAGTATGGCAGCCTGAAGAAGGCGAAGAAATCTTTATCCCCAGGAAAAGTCCTCACCGTCTCCGCTGCCTTGGACCAAAGCAAGCTCGCGTGATGGAGATTTGGATAGGAGACTCTGATGAATCAGATATTATCCGCCTTGAGGATGACTATGGAAGAACGTAGAAAAAGGAGGATAATCAATTAATCATCTTTTAAGCTTCGAACTATCTGGGGAAGAATCTTTCCTGCCTCATCATTAATCACATAATCTGCCATAAGATCCATCGGAGTTTTCTGTTTATTGATGAGGGCTAATATGCCACCGTTTTGTTTTGCTATCCGCGGAATATCAGCTGCGGGATAAACAACCAAAGAACTTCCCACAGCCAGTAAAAATTCGCAGTTTTCAGCTTCCTCAAAAGCCAAGCGGAGGATTTCTGGATTTAAAGCCTCTCCAAAAAAAACAACAGCAGGCCTCAACTTCCCTTTACACTCTGGACAAAGCGGAGGGATCTTGACTTCTAGTATGGAGAAGACTTCATCCATGGAATATTCGTGGGAACAGTTCTGGCAATAGATAATCCTTGTTGTCCCGTGCAACTCAATGACGGAAGAAGACCCTGCTTCCTGATGAAGCCCGTCTATATTTTGCGTAATCACTGTTCTCAAGTATCCAGCTGCTTCCAACTCTGCAAGGGCTAAATGGGCCTTGTTGGGCTTAACCTTTTTGATCATCGGATATCGGACCTCTTTAAAGAAATTCCAGTAATAAGAAGGATCTTGATTAAAATAGGTTACGTTGGCATATATATTAGGATCATATTTGCTCCAGAGCCCGTCTTCTCCTCTGTAAGCTGGTATTCCACTTTCTGTTGATATCCCTGCACCAGTAAAGGCGACTATTTCTTTTGAATTTTTTATTCTTGAAGCCACAGCCTCTATGATGTCACTCATCACTTTTTTCTTGCTTTCCATTTTTTCCTGCAATCCCGATGATACTGTTCAATGATAACAGCAGCTTTCAAAAGATGCAAAATCTAAGAGTGGAAAAAAATTTACAGCTGCAAAAATCTTTTACACAAAATTCATTTATTACGCTAGTTAAGCGCATAGGGTACTACTTCTATAGGAATTATATTTGGCATGAATTTTGCATTATTAAAAGCAGGGAGATTAAGAATGCAAACAGTGCAAGATACAAACATGCAAAAACAAATAGATGAGGCCCTGAAAAAGGCGAAGTGTAAAAAAGTTCTCTATTTTTATGACGAAACCGGTCATAAGAAATTAGTAGGTGTGTTCGATAAGAAAAAGGCTTCTCAGATAAAAAAATACTTCCGGACTCGAAAATTAATTAACCGTCTAACAGAATATGAAGTATTGACGACCGAGCCAGACAGCGTTTTTAGCCGGACAGCGTAGAAAAGAAACAATCTATTTTGTAGCAAAAAGGGGACATGCTCCATCTTATTTACACAGGGACATTCTCCCCTATTTTTTTTGAGACAACATGGCGGGCTTGATGAATCAAGCCCCTACAATAAATAACAACGGAAAATTTTGCCTGTCCCCTTTTTATATCACCTGGCCCATCAGAAAAGCTTTTGGATGCTTTGCCAGTATATTCTCAATAACACACTCTTCAATTTCTTGAGCAGTCTTTAATGTCATCGCTTTTTGAATGACTTTTTTTACAGTTCTATATTCCACAGAGCGCAAGGCCTTTTTTATCCTGGGGATAAAGATCGGGTTCATGCTAAATTTCTTCAAGCCGAATCCAAGCAGGACAATAGCAGAAAGAGGATCTGCGGCCATCTCTCCACAAACAGTAATTTCTTTTCCCTCTCTTTGCGCAGTTTCAATGATAAACTTAATGAGCCTCAATATCGAAGGATGCATAGGCTTATACAGGTATGAAACAAACTCATTTGAGCGATCGACTGCCAGGTAATACTGGATTAAATCATTAGTCCCGATGCTTAAATAATCCACTTCTCGTACCAATAAATCTGTGATGGCCGCTGCAGCAGGCACTTCAATCATCACGCCAAGAGGAATTTTTTCATCGAATTTAATCCTCTTTGCTTTTAGCTCATCCTTGACCTCGCGGAAGAGAAGCTTGACCTCCTCTATCTCCTCAATTTCCGTTATCATCGGGATTAGAATCTTGACATTTTTTTGAATACTTGCTCTCAGTATGGCCCTGAGCTGAATCTTGAAGAGGTCTTTATCTCGAAGAGAAAATCTTATGGCTCTCAAACCTAGGGCAGGATTAGGCTCTTTCTCTATCTTTAACTGGGGCAGGTTTTTTTCTCCTCCCACATCGACGGTCCTGATGTAAACTGGATGAGGATAGGCCTCTTTAGCAATTCGAGAATAAACTGAAAAATGATCTTCCTCACTAGGAAGAGATGTACTCTGAAGATAGATAAATTCAGACCTAAAAAGCCCGATACCTTCAGCTCCAAGAGAAAGAGCAAGGTTTACCTCTTCAGGAAGCTCGATATTGGCCAGAGGAGAAAACTTAACATCATCCAAGGTCAAAGAGCTCAATTTTGCTGTCTTTTTGAGCTCGTTTCGGTAGTCATCATATTTTTGTTTCTTACTCAAAAATTCTTTTCTTATGGCAAGAGGAGGATTGACCAGGACCTCTCCATCTGTGCCATCCACGATCAAAGTGTCTCCGTTTTTGACTTTCTGAGAAATATTGTGAAGACCTACCACTGCCGGGACATCCAATGAACGGGCAAGAATGGCTGTATGAGATGTCTGTCCACCCATATCGAGCGCAACAGCTAAAACATTTCCTTTGCTGAGTTTTAGAGCAGCCTCTGAAGGAAGGAGCTCGTGGGATACTAAGATCTTTTCTCTCGCTTCATCTTCTTTTTTCTTCTCTACAGATTCAAGATTCCTGTACACGCGCGCCAATACGTCTGTTATATCTGACTTTCGTTGCTTGAAGTACTCATCATTAAGAGATTCAAAAAGCCTACCGTATTTATCATGAACTCGTGAAAGCGCCCATTCTGCTCGGCAATTCTCTTCCTTAATAATTCTCTCAAAGTCCGAGTGCAAGGACTTTCCTTCAAGGATAAGAAGGTGCGCTTCGAAAATGAATGAATATTCTTCTCCCATTTTCTGTTTTGTTTGGTCTTTTACTTGAGTTAATTGTTCCTTTGTTCTTTTGATGGCATTTTTCAGCCTCTTTAATTCTTCATCAACCTTATCAGGAGAAATGCTCTCTTTTCTTTCAGTGAAAACAACTCTTTCCGTGAGCATAACTTCGCCCAGAGCAATACCTGGGGAAACTCCGATTCCTCTCAGCCTAAAGTAATCCATAAAATACTACTCTCTCTCTTGAAATTTATTATTGATAAGGGCCACTAAGGCCTTAAGAGCTGTGGCTTCGTCCTTTCCTGACACTATTAAAGTGATTTGGGAGCCTTTGACTGCAGCTAAAGTAAGTATCCCCAAAATGCTCTTGCCGTCTACTTCGGCTCCGTCTTTTTCAATTCTAACTGAAGAACCGAAACGGTTTGCCAGATTGACAAATTTAACTGCGGCTCTGGCATGAAGCCCCAGTTTATTCTTCACCGTGACTTTCTTCTTGAGCATCCCCTCTGCAAATCTTAATGCTTGGAACTCAGAAGAGCACTGGCTAGATGGATATTCTTTTTCCCCTGCTCTACGACCTTTTTTACAACTTCCTTTAGATTATTGCTTCTCTGGAGGGAAACAAACTTGATAAGCATCGGGAGGTTGACGCCCGTAATAATCTCCACTTGATCATTCTTAAGAAAAGAGAAACTCAGGTTAGATGCTGTTCCCCCAAACATATCAGTAAAAATCACCACCCCATTTTTCTGGTCGACACTTTTCAGTGATTGGTTGATCTTTTTTTTCGATTCCTCAACATCATCATACCACCCGATAGAAATGGCCTCTATGTTCACGGCCTCACCGATTATAATCGTCAGGGCGTTTAAAATCTCCTCGGCTAATTTTCCGTGGGAAACGATAACTCCACCAATCATTTTCTTCTTCCGTTAGTCTGCTTAAGCAAGTTTTTTTTCATTTAATTTTTTTGCTCAAATTATTAACTAACACATTTTACCATTTACTCTTTCCAATCTTAAGTTTTTTTAAGCGATAAGTCGAGCAGCAATCTATGTCCGTTTTATTCATATCCTTTGTTGAAAAGACAGAATAACCATCAACAAAGTCACTTATCTAAATAAATCGCGATGGTAGATTCTTACTTTATAATTTTTATTCCTAAGGTGATCCCTTAGCTCTTCAGACAATAACACAGACCTGTGCTTTCCCCCTGTACACCCCATAGAAATTATCAAGTTGCTTTTTCCTTCCTTAATGAATCTGGGTATCAAGAAATCGACAAACCTGTACAACCTGGAAAGAAAGTTTTTTGTCTCCTCTTCTTTGAGTACGAACTTCCTTACCTTAGGGCTCTTTCCTGTCTTGTTTCTCAACTCATCAATATAAAAAGGATTGGGCAAAAACCTTGTATCAAAAACCAAATCCGAATCCAGAGGAATGCCATATTTGTAGCCAAAACTGACGACCATTATCTGCATCTTCCTTTCTTTTTTCTTCAAAAACCTTCTCGTAAGATATTCTTTTATCTGAGAAAGATTGGTCGCTGTGGTATCAATGACTTCATCAGCCATGCTCTTTATTTCAGCCAATCTCTTCCTCTCCAGCTTAACGCTCTCCACCACAGATCTCTTCCTGGCTAGAGGATGGGGCCGCCTGCTCTCGCTGAATCTTTTGACCAGGGTCTCGTCTGAAGCCTCAAGAAAGATCAAGCAGGGGGATATTCTCTTTCTAATAGCCTTCAGAACCTCTGGAAATTTTTTGGAAAATCCGGTTTCTCTGATATCCACAACAAGAGCGACTTTTTCTATTTCGACTTCTTTCCTTGTCCAGAGCTCAACTAGATTGGGGATAAGCTTGGAGGGCAAATTGTCTATACAGTAATACCCAAGGTCCTCGAGAAACCGACTGACTACAGTCTTTCCTGATCCTGATAATCCTGTGATAATAAGGAATCTATCGTCCTTCACATTTCTCCTCTTATCGCTTTAGCGAACGGAGAGGGCACGATTGAGCTTTTGGACTATGTCCTGGGGTGCATGGTAACCCTTTTCTTTTAGCACGTGGACCTGACATGCAACCTCTATCAAGGTTGCTATGTTCCTGCCAGGAGCAACAGGGATATTTATCTGAGGAATCTTCACACCTAAAATTTTATAAGCTTTAGGAGTTTTCAGGCCAAGGCGGTCGTCCTCTTTTATTCGCTCCCTTTTTTCCAACTTGATTACTAAGTCAATAGCTGACTGCTTCAAGACAGCTTTGGGGCCAAAAATCTCTTTAATATTGATTATTCCTAGACCTCTTATTTCCATAAAATTTCGAGAGATTGGGGGAGCCGTTCCTGCTAACCTGCCGTTATTTTCTCTACTAATGTGCACCGCATCATCACAGACAAAACGATAACCTCTTGATATAAGTTCTAAGGCGCTTTCGCTTTTTCCAAGCCCGCTATCCCCGACAATAAGAACTCCCAGTCCAGAAATCTTAAGCAGCTCTCCAGAAATTATGACCTGATCAGGCGAGAGACGGGAAAAAAGGCTCTTCATTCTTTCTCGACACTTTTTTTGAGAGAGCGCGGAGCGAAAAACAATCAGTCCTTCCTCTTTCGCCGCGTCCTCGATTTCCTGAGAAAAGGATAGATTATCGGCAAGAATAACACACGGTGGGCTTTTCTGGAATCTTTTCCATAGATACTCCTTCTTCTTCTTGGAAGAAAGTTTTTCAAAATCTTGAGTTTCTTTTTTTCCCCAGACTTCTACGGATATACTGCCTTTTCGCCCAGCCTTTCCAGAAAAATCAATTTTTTTTGCTGCTGGTCTCAGCTTCAGTAAATCCTTTGCCCTCTCGTAAAAATCTTTGACATCGAGATTGTTATCCATTTAGTTTCTCTTCTTCTTCTGTTACAATATCCAAGACATCACCGGTATTTTTGGCATTAAGAATTTTCTTTACCAAAGAACTCGACTTCCGGACAAGGTGTGCAATGCTTGCTAAAATTTGAAGGTTCACGGTCGGATTATCTGGTGAAGACACAACCAGAAAAAAAACATGAGAAGGCTTCCCATCCAACGAACGAAAATCCACATTTTTCTTCGAAACTGCCAGCATGACTATTGGATTTCTTATGCCTTTCATCTTGCAGTGGGGGATGGCAACGCCTTCTCCAATAGCCGTGCTCCCAAGCTTCTCTCTTTGAATGAGCTTTTCGTACAGTTCCTTTTCCTTAGTAATTTTGTTTTTCTTTTTTAAAAATTTGACCATCTCTTTAAGAACATTTTCCACATTCTCGGACTGCAACTCAGGAATAATCATATCTTGCATCAATAAATTACGGAGTTTCAATCTTCTCTCTCTTATTAAAATTCATTCAGGCTCCACCAAGCCATAGTTCCCGTCTTTTCTTCGGTATAGTACAGCCCATTTCTCTGAGCCTAATTTTCGAAAAACAAACACTTCCTTTTTGGTTAGATCAAATTGAAGAAAAGCTTCCTCAAGAGACATGGGCTTCAGGGAATAATCCCGACTGCTAATAACTCTTCTTTGCTTCTCTTCAGGTTCGATAGGAAGAGAATATTCTTCTCTTTCTCTATTCTTTCTTCTTTTCCTCTCTCTTAATTTCTCTTTCTCCTTTTTGACTCTCTTCTCTATGTTGTCAAAAGCCAAGCCAAGGGAACTAAGCATATCATTCGTTTCTTCCACTGCATTTAAAGTCACTCCTTTGGTTTTCACGTTGATCTCGACTTTATGTCTGTATTTTTCAACAGAGAGAATAAGATCAGCATCAATCTTATGCCCTAAAACTCTCGCAAAAGATTTAAGCCTTCTTTCACAATACCGTCTTATTTCAGGAGTTATACTTGTATGTCTAGCGGTGAAATTTAAACTCATTAAGCTTCCTCCATCTCGAACTTTCTCTTCCTTATGTGGGATGGTTGAATCCGCAGCTGCTTCCTGTACTTGGCTACAGTCCTACGAGCAACTTTTAAATTTTCCCTGGCCAGCACTTCTCCTATCTCAATATCACTTAACGGATTCCCTTTATCTTCACTATCTATAAGTTTTTTAATCCTCTCCTTGATTCTTAAGGAAGAAATTTCTTCGCCAAAATCTCCCGAGAGGGATTTATGAAAAAAGTATTTTAGCGAAAATACACCCCGAGGCGTCATGATGTACTTATTGGCCACCACTCTTCCCACAGTAGACTCATGAACACCAATCTCTTGGGCCAGCTCTATTAAAGTCAAAGGCTTAATGTGCTCAATGCCCTTCTCGATGAATTCTTTTTGCTTCTCCACGATGTATTTCGCCACTTTATAAATCGTTTGATTCCTTTGGTCCAGGCTTCGCAAAAACCAAAATGCTTTTTTCATCTTATCCTTCAAGAACCTGTACGTGTCAGGATTATCTTTTGAAGCTTGAGCCAGAAGCTTTTTATAGTAGCTGCTTATTCTCAAGCGAGGCAAGCTTTCGTTATTTAACACGATATCAAGTTTATCATCTTCCTTGGTGACAATAATATCTGGAACAACATAAAACGTCCTCTCTTGACTGTATTTCCTTCCGGGCGTTGGATCCAGGCCTTTGATAATTTCCATATGAAACTTTACTGCCGAAAGAGGAATACCAAGCACCTTTGCCAGATGAGAATAATCGGATTTTTCCAAAAGATGAAGATGGTCGTTGATGATAGTGCAGGCTACCTCGTCCTTGATCTGAAGGTATTCAATTTGAGCCAATAGTGCTTCTTTAAGGGTTAGGCTCCCTACGCCCACAGGATCAAATCCTTTAATCTTCTCTCTGATGTCATTTACCCTCTCCACGCGAGCCTTGCAAGTTTTTGCAATTTCTTCCTCAGTAGTCGTCAGGTAGCCATCTTCGTTTATGTTTCCTATAATATGCTGAGCAATTTCTTTATCCTTTTTATCAAAAAATGTCAGATTCGCCTGCCAATTGAGATGATCCCAAAGAGAAGAGCCTTTAGAAACAATGTTTTCCAAAGAAGGCACTTCCTTTTTCTCCAGGAAATAGGAACGAAATCTATCATCAAAATATTCTTGAAAGTAAGATTCAAATTCTGAGTCTTCGTCCTCTTTCTGGACCTCTTTTACTTCCTCTGACTCAGAGTCCTCTGGTTTCTCTTCTTGCTCCTTTCCTTTTTCTTCTCTTTCTTTCTCTCCTTCCTCGATCCCTTCCACTGTTGTTTTTTCTATCGTTTCTTCCTCAGACTCGAGCACGGGATTCTCGGAAAGCTCGGTGTCAATGATTTCGATAAGCTCTAAATTTGTTAAGGGGAGGAGTTTAATAGCCTGCTGAAGAGCAGGAGCAAGAATTAGTTTTTGAACTTGCTTCTGATCCAGCCTTTGCTTCAGTATCATGATTATGCTCGAATGGACCTTGATCTATAAAATCAAGAAAGATAAAAATCTTCTCCTAGATAACTTTTCTTCACTTCTTCAGAAAAAACCAATTCCTTGGGAGTCCCTTCCATTAAAATCTTTCCCTTATCAATGATATACGCTCTATCTGTGATTTTTAACGCTTCCCTTACACTGTGGTCTGTTAAAAGAATTCCTATTCTTTTATTTTTAAGGCCAAGGATGATTTCTTGTAAGTCCTGGATGGCCAAAGGATCGATGCCAGTAAAGGGTTCGTCCAGAAGGATAAATTCAGGAATTGTGATTAGGGCTCTAGCAATCTCAAGCCTTCTTCTTTCTCCCCCCGATAATGTATATGCTCTTGCTTTTTGAAGCTTATCAAGCCCAAACTCTTTAAGGACGCCGTCGAGATCGCTGTTTCCCTTTGATTGGACATTCCGCTTCGTCTCCATTATAGACAGAAGATTGTCCTCGACACTCAGCTTCCTGAAAGCTGATGCTTCCTGCGGGAGAAGACATAATCCTTTTCTTGCCCTGGCATACATAGGCAGCTCTGTAATATCTTCTTCATCCAGGTAAATTCGCCCCGAATCCTTAGGAATGAGACCGAGTATTAGAGAAAAGGTCGTCGTTTTTCCTGCTCCATTAGGCCCCAAAAGACCAACGATTTCTCCTTTTCTAACACTAAGAGAAACTTTATCGACGACTTTTTTCTTATGATAGCTTTTTTCCAGCTTTATGGCTTCTAAAGAGTGTTTCATTTCTCACGTTTTATTACTGTTGCCGACCTTTCTCTAGCTTTATTTTCAACAAGGATTCTATCATCGGCCAGGTAAAAAGTCAATTTGTCGCCCCTGGTTATCCCCCTTTCTTTGTCTATCAAGACTGGGTTTCCCAAAAGGACTACAGATTCCTTATCCGGGTCGTATATCGCTTCCTCTCCCCTTCCTTCTCCAAGACTTTGAACAATGACAACGTCCCCGCGGGCAACTATCTTCTCCACGTCTCCTTCTTCCTCGCTCAGATAGACTGAAACGGATTGAGCTCTAAGGTCAATGTCCTTAACCTTTAAGGAACTTCTTTCTTCGTAGAAAATAAGATTCTGCTCAGGATGATATGTCATTTTATCTGAGGATATTTCCACTCTTTCCTCTTTTTCTTCATCCTTTGGCCTATGAGGAAAGATGGATTTCACCTCTCCTTTGGAAAGAATTTTTCCCGTCTCTTCATAAAGCACGATTTCATCGGCAAGCAATATTCTCTTCTCCTGCCATGCTTTTATATCGCCGTTAAAAAGAAAACGCTTTTCTTGGTCGAAATATCTCATCTCTTTGGCATTTACGAGAACAGGGGATTCTTCAGAAAAGAGGCCGACACGTTTCTTTTCTCCTTTTTTTTGATTCAGAACGACCTTGACTCCCCTTCTTACTTCTAAGTTATTGTTATCAAGGGAAATGGATATCTCCTCGGCAAAAACCTCGCTGTCGGAAGAAGCTACGCGTGCTTCATACGGACCTTTTCCCTTAGCCCGGAGAACATCTGTTTTGTCCTTCATTATTAGGGAATCTCCCTCGATAAACCTTTTCTCTTCTGAGCTCTCTTCTTGATCAACCATCCTCGCCCTTTCTAATGCCTCAAATTCCCTGAGCTCTCCTTCTCGATCAAACAAAAATTTTACATGCTCTGCCAATATATGGGTAAAGGCCCCTGAGGAGGAGGCAAACTTAATTGAGCAATTCCCGCTCGCCTCTAAGGCCTGAACCTTCTGCAGGAAGGGGAAGGCTCTAATTTCTATCTCTTCTGCTTCCACCTCGCGCATTGTGCTTTGAGAGAAAGGAGATGAGCGGCTCGATGAAGAAATATCTTCCTTCTCCTCTTCTCTAATGAATGCTTTGGCATTGCCCTTCAGAACCAGAGTCCTGAGATTTTCTTCATCTTCTGACAACTTAAACTCTAAATTCGAAGCTGCGGCACGGCTCTCTCCATGAAAAAGACGCACTCCTCCATCCATCAAGCCTTGTCTTCTTTTTCGGCTGTATACCAACCTTTTCCCTTGGGCAATAAGGGGGAAGGAAGTCTCAAGATTAGGCCTTAGGCGGAGATGGACGTTCTCTTGGAGGAGTAACTTCTCTTCACCCATCAAATAGTCCAACTTCTGGGCAGTCCCGCTTAAGCCCTCTGATGAAAAATTGACACCTTTGGCCGTGCTGAAAAGTTCCTTTTTATTGTCATAATTCAACGAAACGGATTCAATCACCAAATCCTCATATTTAACTTTTCCATTGCCGCTTAGCGCAAAATGATTCCAGTCTTTGTCATAGACAACCTCATTGCCGTAGATGAAAACATCCTTGCCTTCTCTTTTTTTCAGAAAAACAATCTCTACATTCCCCTCTGCGTGATAATTCTTATCCTCACCAACGTAATGCTTATCTGCCATGAACCGAACACTTTCCTCTCCTCCTTTGATTTCGAAATGGACAATCTTATCCTTCTTCTCTATTTTCTGCAGGGTAAGATCATCCGCTTTCACGGGGACCTGAGGCTTTCTAATCGAGCGAGTAATAAAATACCTCACTATTACTGCCAGGAGTATTACGAGCAGGATTATTATCCCAACTCTCATGATCTTCGGGATATTCATGTTTTTTCCTACTAACCTTCGCCTACGACTTTATGTCTTCAAGAGCAAGACTTAACTTTTCTTCCCCCATGTATTCGGAAAATTGAAAAGAATAAGTCAAATCGATTTTATCGCCTTTCTGGAGGCTCTGGGCCCATTCGCCTCTTTCCCACCCAAGAGCCTCAAAAATCCTTCCTTTCTGCTTTAATATTAGCTTGGCGTGCTTTCCCTGAATTTTGAGAGGTTCCCTGACGACTTCTGCTTTTTCCGTCATAAAAATCGGTTTGGGATTTCCAACTCCAAATGGAGAAAGAAGATAAAAATTCTCGATTAACCTAGGGCTTATATCAGAAAAGTCTATCTTCGAATCTATGTATATTTTTCTTTTTAAGTGGTCATCAGTTATTCTTGAGCCGACATAGGCATTTGCCGTCTTTTTAAAAAGCTCCAGATTTTCATGAGCAAGCACACAACCGACGGCCATTGAATGTCCCCCGTAATTCAAGAACAGCTCTTTGCATTCATCCAAACATGCGATAAGAGGAAACTCATTTATGCTTCTTCCTGAGCCATATGCCTTTCCATCTTCATAAACAAACATCAAAACTGGCCGATGAAAGTGATCTTTTAGCTTTGAGGCCACAATGCCGATCACTCCACGGTGCCATTCCTCGCAGCCCAATATCAGAAACTTGTATCGTTTATCAAGAGTTCTTTTTCTGATCCTCCTCAAGGCCTGCTCATAAATTTTCTCTTGTGTTTTCTGCCTCTTGGCATTCAGTTTATTAAGATGGCCTACGAGCTCAAGTGACTCTGGAATAGAATCTGTAAAGAATAGCTTAACAGCCAAATCAGTCATACCCATTCTTCCAGCAGCATTTATCCTCGGCCCGATCCTGTACCCGACATCTCCAGCGGAGACTTTTTTTCCACTCAAACCGCAGAACTCAATCAGGCTTGACAATCCAATGTTGACGACGTCTTCCAGCGCTTTTAGCCCGAACTTAACAAAAAGCCTGTTTTCACCTTTCAATTCTGCAACGTCAGCTATTGTCCCTATTGAAACCATCTTCATATAATGCGGAAGAGAAGAAGACATGCCCTCTCTTTCAAAAAGAGCCTGGATAAGCTTGAAGACCACCCCGATTCCGGCTAAACTCCTATCAGGATATCCTGATTCGTCAAGCACAGGATTGAGGATTGCCTTCGCTTGAGGAAGGATATCTCCCGGCAGATGATGGTCAGTTATGATGATATCAACTCCTTCCCCTTTAGCTCTTTTCGCGAATCGCGTCGCTTTTATCCCGCAATCCACACTGATCACTAAGCTAGCTTTTTTTTCAAGGACAATATCAATATGCTGCTCTTTAATCCCGTATCCTTCCTTCAATCTCTCAGGAATAAAGTAATCGACCTCTGCGCCCAGGGACTCCAGGGCCTTGGAGAGGATAACAACAGAAAGAATGCCGTCCACATCATAATCGCCAAAAATTAATATTTTCTCCTTCTGGAAAATCGCCTTGCTGATTCTTTCCACTGCCTCCTTCATGTCTCTCATTAAATAAGGATCATGAAGGCCATCCAAATTCCCAAACAGAAACTTGCCAGCAGCTTCTGGGTCGCACAAATTCCTGTTGACCAATATTTGAGCAATTTCTGAGGGAATATCAAGCTCAGCAGAGAGAGTTTTCGCTTCTTCCCGGTAAGGAGCCAACATCCAGATAGTTTCTACCATTGGCTCTTAAATTTAACATAAAAAAAGGGGACAGGCTACTTTTTTATCGGGGACAGGCGTTGCCATCGCGGAAAATGGCCGCGGAAAATGGGGCCAGGCCCCATTTTTTGAGCCCATTTTATTCTTGTTTGTATGAATAAAAGCAAAAAACAAGACCTGACCCCTAATTGACTTTAAAAAACTCGAAAAATATAATAATCGTGCCGTGATCGGAAATTTAAAAGAAAAACTAGCCGAAACGCGAAATGCATTCAAACAAAGGTTCGAGGAACTTCTCCGGAGTGAAAAAGACAGAGAAGAAATTCTTGATAGACTTGCCGAATCCATGGTTCTGGCTGATGTAGGAATCCCTTCTACTGAAAGAATAATTCATTCTATAAGAGAAAAGAGCAAAAAAACCGATTCTTTCGGAACAATTAAAAAAATATTAGAGGAAGAGATTATAAATACTCTCTCTCAATTCCCCAACAACATCAACCTTGATCATTCTCATTCTGTCATCATGATGGTCGGAGTAAACGGCGGGGGAAAAACAACTTCCCTGGCCAAGCTAGCTTATCGCTTTACCAAGGAAGGAAAGAATGTGTTGATGGTGGCGGCTGATACATTCAGAGCAGCTGCCCAGGAACAGCTGGCATTATGGGGAAAAAAATTAAATATTCCTACCATCAAAGGTCAGTATGGAGCTGACCCTGCATCTGTAGTTTACGACTCCATTCAATCCCTAAAGGCCCGTTCCTCCGAGCTTCTCCTAGTGGATACTGCCGGAAGAATACATACCAACACCAACTTGATGAAGGAGTTGGAAAAGATTAAACGGATCATCTCAAGAGAAATAGAAGGAGCCCCCCATGAGATACTGCTCGTTCTGGATGCCAGTATAGGCCAAAACGCTCTGATTCAGGCCAAAGAATTTCTTAAGTTTTCGGGCTTAACTGGAATCTTCCTCACCAAGCTGGATGGCACGGCCAAAGGAGGAAGCGTTATCAGCATCGTGGACGAATTGAAGCTCCCGGTTAAATTCATCGGAATCGGGGAAAAAGAAAATGACATGCTATACTTCTCTCCCCAGGATTTTACAAGAGCCCTTCTTTCATGAAAAACCTTAAAGATATTTTCTACCTCCAGATGGCCTACGCTTTAGCTGAAAAAGCTAAAGGATGGGCAAGCCCAAATCCCTACGTGGGCGCAGTGATCGTACGCAAAGATGTGATTGTAGGCCATGGCTACCATGTAAAACCCGGCCAGCCCCACGCCGAAGCCCTGGCTCTCCAAAGAGCTGGCCCTCTTTCCCGAAACAGCACTGCTTACATCACTCTCGAACCTTGTGTTCACTGGGGAAAAACACCTCCTTGTGCCGAAGCAATACTTCAGGCCCGCTTGAAAAGAGTCTTTATCTCCGCTCTCGATCCAAATCCTCTGGTTTTTAAAAAAGGATTTAAAAAAATTAAGCAGGCAGGAATAGAAGTTTCTGTTGGTCTTCTCGAGGAGAAAAACCGGCAACTGAATGAAGTATACATAAAATACATCACAAAAAAAACTCCATTTGTCATCGCTAAAGCCGCCATAAGTGTCGACGGGAAAATAGCCACCAGAAGATTTTCGTCCCGATGGATCTCATCTCCGCAGACAAGAAAATACTTTCATCTATTAAGAGGAGAGTATGATGCTCACCTGGTTGGTATTAATACTCTTATCAAGGACGATCCTCTGCTTACTGTGCGCCATCCTAACTGGAGAGGAAAACAGATTGCGCGAGTTATCCTCGACTCCAATCTTCGCTTCCCCTTAACAGCCAAAATACTTTCCACTCTCTCCAAAGGGAGAATTCTTGTTTTTTCCCTTAATAAAGCCTCCCCAAGGAAAGCTGAAGCTCTGCGCAAAAAGGGAGTGGAGGTCATTTTTCTTTCTTCCACGACTCTAGACATAAAGAAAGTGCTATCCTGGTTGGGCAAGAACGAGATATCGAGCGTGCTGGTGGAAGGCGGCAGCCGAGTGCTGACGTCAATGCTCGAAGGCGGGCTTGTGGATAAGATTATTGTTTCCATTTCTCCCAAATTGATCGGGGGAAAGCATGCGCCATCTCTTCTCCAGGGAGAAGGGGCAGATTTCATAAAAAACGCTATACATTTGAAAAGAATAAACTCTTTTCAAATTGACGAAGACATCATCATGGAAGGATATCTCTAATGTTCACAGGAATCATTAATCATATAGGATTGTTCAAAGGATACCGACGAGGGAAACAAGAAATGGCCATCGAGGCTCCCTCTATCATTTCTAAAATAGAAATAGGCGAGAGCCTGGCGGTGAACGGGGTCTGCTTGAGCCTGATCAAGAAAGAGAATAAAGCCCTTTTCTTCAACCTTTCTCAGGAAACCATCCAAAAAACCAACCTGGGCTCTCTAAAGCAGGGTGAAATGCTCAATCTTGAACTGCCTCTTACCCTCTCTTCGCTCTTAAGCGGCCATCTCATCACAGGTCACGTCGACGCTCGCGGAAAGATCCTCCTTATTTCGCAGAAAAAACCAGGAAAAAGACTGAAAATCTCCTTCCCTCCAGAGCTTAGGCCGTATTTTATCCCTGAAGGTTCAGTAGCCTTGAACGGAGTAAGCTTGACAGTAGCCAGTTTAAGCCCTTCTTCGTTCGATGTTGAACTTATCCCCATCACGCTAGAAAACTCTAATCTAGGTAGGTTAAAAAGAGGAGATGCGGTCAACGTGGAGTGTGACATGATCGGAAAATACGTGTATAATTGGATAAGTAAAGACAAGCGATAGAACAACAGGAAAAGAGAGAAGGATATAAAATGAAAAGGAAATCACAAATTGTTTCTGTAGAGCAAGCTCTAAAAATAGTCAAAGCGGGAAAGCTCATCATTATCGTCGATGATGAAGACAGGGAGAATGAAGGCGACCTTATGGTTGCCGCTGAAAAAGTAACTCCAGAAGTGATCAATTTCATGACCAAGCACGGGCGCGGTCTTATCTGCATGCCCTTGACAGAAAAAAGGCTAAGGGAGCTCGAGATTCCTCTAATGGTTCGAGATAACACAGCGCCCTTCCAGACAGCTTTTACTGTTTCCATAGATGCGAAAAAGGGAGTGACAACGGGCATTTCAGCTTATGACCGGGCTAAAACAATTCTGACAGCCATAGACCCCAAAACGCACCCCTCAGGCCTGACTCGACCCGGGCATATTTTTCCCCTTCAAGCGCAGGAAGGCGGCGTCCTGGAAAGGGCGGGCCAGACAGAGGCAGCACTGGATATCGCCCGCCTGGCTGGATTAAGGCCTGCAGGCGTCATCTGCGAGGTCATGAACGAAGACGGTACCATGGCCAGGATGCCTCAACTCGAGGAATTTAGCCAGGTACATGATATTCCCATCCTGACTATCGCTGATCTCATAAAATACAGGATGAGGCATGAAAGGCTTGTCACTAAGATAGAAGAAGCTGATTTGCCGACCAAGTTTGGGCACTTCAAGGTGATGATTTTTGAAGACAGCATCCATAAGGAGCACCATATAGCCCTGGTCAAGGGAGAAATAAAAAAGGACGAACCCACATTCGTGCGTGCTCACTCTCAGTGTTTGACCGGAGACACCTTTGGTTCAGTTCGCTGCGACTGTGGCGAGCAGCTTCACAAATCCATGGAAATGATAAACAAAGAGGGAAAGGGAGTCATCCTTTACATCCTCAGTCATGAGGGAAGAGGCATCGGCTTCGCCAACAAAATCAAAGCCTATGCCATCCAAGAACGGGGGGCAGATACTTATGAAGCCAACCAAAAACTGGGTTTTAAGGCTGACCAGAGGGAGTACGGAATAGGAGCTCAAGTCCTGGTTTCCCTGGGAGTTAACAAGCTGCGTCTGATAACCAATAATCCTCGAAAATTCATTGGGCTTTCAGGATATGGATTAGAAATTGTGGAAAGAGTACCTATCGAAATTCCCCCTAACAAGGTAAACCTCAAATATCTGAAGGCCAAGAAAGAAAAAATGGGCCATTTCCTGGATATGGTCTAAGACAAAAATCCTGCCCATGCCTTAAAATCTAATCACTATAAGATCTTTTCTTTTCAAGAATAAAAGTAACAGGGCCATCATTGACCATACGGACATCCATCAGGGATCCGAAAACTCCTGTTTCAACCTTAATGCCTCTCTGCTTTATTTGATCAACAAAATAACGAAAAAGCTCCTCGGCTCTTTCTGGCAACTCAGCTTTGTCAAAACTAGGTCTCCTTCCTTTTTTTGTAGAGCCAGCAAGTGTGAACTGAGAAACCGCCAGCACTCCTCCTCTGGTCTCTGTCAAGGATAAGTTCATTTTTCCTTCCTCATCCGGGAAAATGCGGAGCTCCACCACTTTTTTCGCCAGATATTGGGCATCGTCCTCTGAATCGCCTTTTTCAATGCCTACAAGGAGGCAAATTCCCCTCTCTATTTCTCCTTTGATCTTTCCCTGTACCTCGACCGCAGCCTGTTTAACCCTCTGTAAGACGATCTTCATCTTGTTCCTCTTATTCCTTCAATATTTTCTCACGAGAAAAGATATCTCTTAAGCTTCTTAGCTCTTCGTGGTTAAAGAGCAGATTAATCAGGAGATAAGCGAGGATCCCAATTAAAATGGCCGAGGCCAGTACTCCAAGCTGTTCTAAGAAAACAAGGCGCTGGAAGTCAAAATGACTCATAAAAAACCAGACACCCAATCCCATCACAGCCGCCGAAAAAGAAGATTTCAAGGCTGATGCTGAAAATCCTTTCCGCTCTATCTTCCCGATCTTTCTTTCCAGCAAGATAAAAAGTAGCAAGAAATTTAAGACGGCAGAAATAGAGAGGGCCAGGGCTATGCCTCCCACCCGAAGTGGCCTCATCAAGATCCAAGAGAGCGAAATATAGCTTATCATCACAAAAAAGGCGACAATAACAGGGGTTTTAGTGTCCTTGAGGGAGTGGAAAGCAGAGGCTAAAATTTTTACGCCAGATATAAAAGGAAGTCCAAAAGAAAAAAAGAACAGGCATGAAGCACTCATGGCTGTTGACTGTTCATCGAAGACACCCCTTTGAAAAAGAACTTGTATGATGGGCCGGCTCAAAACAAGCAGCCCAACCATAGCAGGAATGGTAACAAAAAATACCAGCTTAAAAGAGAAAATAAGAGTTCTTTTCATACCCAGAATATCACGATGGGCAGTCAATTCGGACAGAGTGGGAAGTAGGGCAATGGAAAGGGCGATCGAAAAGATACCAAGAGTAAGCTCCTGAACTCTTGTTGCATAGTAAAGAGATGAGACGCTTCCTTCCTCCAACACCGAGGCTATCATCCGGCTTATAGCAAGGTTTATCTGAATAATCCCGGCGCCAAATATGCCCGGAATCATAAGCTTGGCCACCTTACGAACGGCAGGCTGGGAAAAAGAGAGACTAAATTTGAACCGCATTCCCCTTTTCCAGAGATAAGGAAGCTGGAAAACAAGCTGAAAAATCCCTCCGATAACGACCCCGACTGCAAAGACAAGAGCCGGCTCGTCCGCTTTTCTAGCAAAAAGAACTGCAATGCTGATGATCGCCAGGTTAAAAAGCACAGGGGTAAAGGCAGGAACGAAAAATTTATGGAAAGAATTCAGGATAGCCATGGCTAGCGCGGCTAAACTGATTAAAAATATGTAGGGAAACATTATTCGCGTAAGAAAAATCGTCAGCTCCCATTTCCCTTCTACATCCCCAAAACCAGGCGCTATAATTTTGACCAAAAGAGGAGAAAGGATGATGCCCAAGACTGCAAGAACAGCCATAACAACGGTTAAGTTAAAAAAGAAGGTATTGGCAAATTTCCAGAGCTCTTTTTTCGATTTTTCCTGCTTTACCTGAGTAAAAACAGGAATAAATGCCGCTGTCATCGCCCCTTCGCCTGTCAACCTCCTGAGCAGATTAGGGATTATATAAGCGATGTAAAATGCATCGGCACCTTTGCCAGTTCCCAGGTAATACGCCTGGATCATGTCTCTGATATAGCCAAATATTCTGCTCAGAAACGTGGGGGCTGCCACGGCAAAAGTCGACCTGACCAATCTTCGATCTCGCTCTTTTTGCTTCATCATTTCCTTACATGAAAAGCATGAAAAGGGGACAGGCTACTCTTTCTGCATAAAGAGAGGGGAATGTTTTCGTCAAATATCCCAGCCCCAATAAAGGAAATTTGAGGAAAATGGGGCCTGGCCCCATTTCTTGAACTTTTTTCCAGAAAAAGTAGCCTGTCCCCATTTTTTATCCTATCCAGAGGTTGACTTTGGAATAGAGATATCTTATCATACCAGTTCCAAAAAAGAGAGAGAAATGGCCATCCTTAAATCAGCAATACAACAGTGGAGACGAAGCCTGCGCAGGAATACTATAAATAAAAGAAACAAATCTGCTCTCCGCAGTCAGATAAAAAAATTAAATGAGGCCATTAAAAATAAGGACCAAGAAACAGCCCAGAAGCTTCTCCCTCTCACTTTCTCCCTCATTGATAAGTCAATCAAAAAAGGGGCTATTCATGAAAACAAAGGGAACAGACACAAGTCAAGGTTGAGCCGGCAGATCGAAATGATTAATCCCTCCGTTCCCTCCAAGTGATTCTTTCCTTCTTTCGAGGCCCACAATAATCAAACAGGAAGCTTTCTAGAAGAGTTTGAGGATTGAGAGAGGTCGTCTTCATCTTTAAATCAACCTCTTCAAGCTCTGCCAAAACGCGATTCAAATCTCCCATGGAAAATCTTTCGACCAAAGAGAAAAATTCCCTAAACTTAGCAGCATAAAAGTTTCCAAATTTTTCATGGATATGGGGCCTCAATTCCTTGAAAATCGCCTTCCTGTCCATGCTTTTTTCCTTAATTAGGAGCTTGGCCAGAAAAATATCGCGAAAGAACTTGGCCATCGAACCCAGAATATACTCAGGCTTCACTCCCTCTTTAAACAGGTTATTCATAACCATAAGACTCCGTTCAAAATCAGCCTTTCCCAGGCTATCAGCTATTTCCCATTCAAAAAAGCTCTTGATCCAACCGGAAACCTGGTTGACGTCATCCAATTCAATCTCGTTTTTATCACCCACGAATGTTATAAGTTTTTCTATCTCATTACTCACCCTTCTCAAGTCATTCCCGGCAAGCTCCTGGAGCTTTATTTTCGCTTCATGAGCCGCTGTCTTTCCCTGAGAGAGAAACTTTTTATCCATCCAAGCAAAAAGAGCTTTTTCTTTCAAGAATCTCAACTCCTTCAAGCTTGCTGCTTTTGGAGAAAGCGAAGAAAAAAATCTGAAGAGGGAGGTATTTTTTTTGATTTTTCCGGAGAAAACGATGACGATGACAGTCTTCGAAGGAGGAGATGAGAAATAGGCCTTCAATATTGATTCCTCAGTGGAGGAAAGGTTTTCCCTCCTGCCTTTAGGAACTTCGACGACAATTATCCGCCATGGTGAGATAAAGATAGGAAGAGCCCTTGCCGAATCGATGACTTCCGCCCATGAGTTTTCTTCAAGGTTGAATCTCTCCACACTGTAATCCTGAATTTCGGGAGAAATAAGGGCTTCTTTGAGTTCGTCAACAAACTCCCAGGCAAGAAAAGTCTCCTCTCCATAGAAAAAATAACAGGGGAGAAGATTCTCTTCTTTTATCTCTTTACCCTGGAAACTTGCCACTCTTCTAGAATCCTTCCAAAATCGTGCTCACTAAACTTCTGGCGAATTTCACTGCTACTTTGTCCAAAGCTTCTGATTCGACAGACTCAAAATCTACCCCTTCTGGCACCTCGTATTCTTCCACGTATTGAAAATTTGGAGTGTTGAAGATAATTTTCTGATTAGCCAGATCTTTCAGGGTGATCTTAGCCGCAACGATGATATTGTACCGATCAGCAGTTGCCTCCTTCGAAAAAGCTATCGGGGTAACTCGGAAGCTAATTATTTCTCCTATCAGGATCGCATCTGCGGACTCCATATTTCCGGTGATCTCCACTTTTCCTCTAGCCACAATCTCATCAATAACGCTCTGGGTTAGCTTTAGGTCAAGCTCAAAGCGTGTGGTTAAGTTTTTGAACATAGGAATGTTCATTTTCTTTATATGGGGAGGAAGAAAGCTTCCCGTCCCCCGAAGATGATAACCACAGTGGATAAAGAAGAGGCATAAGAGAAAAAGAAAGAAGAATTTTTTCATAGCAGGCCAAGCAAAAACATTCACAATACTATGTTAACCAGTCTGTTCTTGACGCATATTATTTTTTTGACCTTTTTCTCTCCTACAAGACTTTTGATCCGATCTAAGCCAAGAGCCATTTCCTTAACTTGATCCTCGTCTAAATCTCTTTCCGCTTCAAATTTACCCCTCAGCTTGCCGCTGACCTGAACGATAATCGTGACTTTCTCCTCAGTGGCCAGGTCAGGGTCGAAAGACGGCCAAGGAGAGTGGATAAGAAAAGTCTTATGACCCATTCTTTCCCATAACTCTTCGCAAAGATGAGGAGCAAAGGGCGAGAGAAGCAGAACAAGGTTCTCGAGGGATTCTCTCAACAGATTCTTCCCTCTAACGCTTTGAATTAAGGTCTTTGTTTCTTTCTTGATCAGGTTGTAAAACTCCATTATTGAACTTATGGCTGTATTCAAATGGTATCTTTTGTCAATATCATCGGTGACTTTTCTAATAGTCTGGTGCATTTTAATTCTCAGTTTACTGGCTTTTTCCTCAATTTCTGTCTCTTCCTGAGAACTGGGCTTCTGTCTAAACAGGTCTAGATTTTCCTGAATTGTAGCCCAGAGACGATTCAGGAATCTGAAGCACCCGTCTATCCCCTCATCGTTCCAGACGAACTCTTTTTCCGGAGGAGAAGCGAAAAGAATAAAAAGTCTCAGCGAATCTGCCCCGTATTTTTCTACTATATCGTCAGGATCAACAACATTTCCCTTTGATTTTGACATCTTGGCTCCGTCCTTGACAACCATACCCTGGGCAAGCAAGCGAGGAAAAGGCTCGTTTATTACCGTTAATCCAAAATCTCTGAAATATTTGCAGAAAAAGCGAGCATAAATCAGATGAAGAATTGCATGTTCCACTCCGCCTATATAAATATCAACAGGAAGCCAGTAGTCGGCAGCTTGAGGGCTAAAAGGAAGCTTTTCTTCCTTGGGGGAGGTATAACGAAAAAAATACCAGGATGAGTCAAAAAAAGTGTCCATGGTGTCTGTTTCCCTCCGCGCTTCACCTTTACATTTAGGACACGTAGTCTTGACAAAGCTTTCCACTTTTTCAAGAGGCGAACCTTCTTCTCCCTTTAGTTCAACATCGAGAGGGAGCACAACTGGCAGATCTTCATAAGGAACTCCTACTATTCCACATTTCTGGCAGTGGATTACGGGGATAGGGGTACCCCAATAGCGCTGCCTGGAAATGCCCCAGTCCCTGAGCCGATAAAGTATGCTTTTTCTCCCGAATCTCTGTTCTTGGGCGTGCTGGCACATCTCCTCTATAGCTTCAAGTGAAGGTTTCTTTGAGAAAGGCCCGGAATTAACAACCGCGCCATAATCTTCAAAAGACTCTTCCGGCTCTTCCGGAGGAGATTCCCCTTCAGGAATAATAACAACCTTAATCGGCAGGGAATATTTTTTAGCAAACTCGAAATCTCTCTGGTCATGGGCAGGGACAGCCATGATCGCTCCTGTCCCGTATTCCATCAAAACATAATTTGAGATCCAAATCGGAATCTCTTCACCGTTGAAAGGATTAATGGCTTTCTTGCCTGTATCGATTCCCTCCTTTTCCACCTCTCCTGGTTCCTTCCTGAGACGGAGGCTCTCTATATTCTTATCTATCCACTTCTGTAATTTGTCTCTTTGCTTTGAATCAGCGATTAACTCCTGACTTAACGGATGTTCAGGAGAAAGCGCCAGAAACGTAGCGCCATAGATTGTATCTATCCTTGTTGTAAATACTTCTATTGAAAGGGGAGTATCAGGAACAGGAAAGGTGATATAAGCCCCTGTACTTTTTCCGATCCAATTTTTTTGCATGAGAAGGACATGCTCAGGCCATTTCTCTAAAATATCATGACCTGAAATAAGCTCTTCAGCATAATCTGTGATCTTCAAGAACCATTGCTCCATTTCCTTAAGCTTAACGACAGATTCACACCGCCAGCACCTTTCTCCGATCACCTGTTCGTTCGCCAGGACGGTCTGGCATTGAGGACACCAGTTAACCTTGCTTTTCTTGCGGTAAGCCAGGTCCCTTTCGAGCATCTTCAGGAAAATCCACTGGTTCCATTTATAATACTCGGGCAGGCATGTGTTTACCTCTCTCGACCAGTCATAGCTAAAGCCTATTCTCTTCAGCTGATTTCTCATTTGGGATATGTTGCTGAGAGTCCATTCTTGAGGATGCACCCCCTGAGTAATAGCGGCATTCTCTGCTGGCAGCCCGAGCGCATCCCAGCCGATCGGATGAATCACACTAAATCCCTTCATCATCTTATACCGGGAAATAACATCTCCGATCGCATAATTTCGAACCTGGCCCATGTGGATGGCTCCAGAAGGGTAGGGATACATTTCGAGGCAGTAATATTTAGCTTTTTGGGGGTCTTCACAGGACAGAAAAACTTCCTTCTCCTCCCAGATCTTTTGCCATTTTTTCTCGATTTGCTGGAAATTATATTCTTCCTTCATCTTTTTAATCTTCTTGTGCTATTCTCAGGGGTTATGATTGAAGAGAGACAGCCTCCTTCTCTATCTTTTTTCTCTGAAATTCAATCATAAATATTAGATTTATTACCCTTAAAAGTCAATGGGGTCAGGTCTTGCTTTTTGCCTTTTCCCCTCTATGGGGGAGCATAAATGGGGACAGGCCCCATTTTTGAAAGAAAGAGAACAGTGACTTATCGTCGACAGAAAATTAAAAAATGGGGCCTGTCCCCTTTTTATATATTTCCGCAATGACTTGATTATTATCGGGAAATTATATATTTTTCCCATTGTCTTTCAAAAAAACATATTTTCTTATCATTTAAGATGGCACTTATCGAAGTAAAAGACCTCTCTGCAGGATACGAAAACGGGTATGTTGTGGAGAATATCTCCTTCACTTTGAAAGACGGGGAGTTTCTCTCTATTCTTGGCCGAAACGGATCAGGCAAAAGCACATTGATAAAAGCTCTCCAAGGATTACTAAAGAATGCTTCAGGTCAGATCACGGTTGATGGTGAAGATATCTTTTCTTTAAAAGCGCGGCGGCTCGCCAAAAAAATTGCTTATGTTCCCCAGATATTCAGCTTCTCCTTCGAATTCAGTGTGATGGAAACTGTTCTTATGGGAAGGTACATTCATCAGGGCCGCCTGGGTGGCATCTCTCCATCAGATTCCGGGATTGTCGAAGAAGTTATGAGCCTTGCCGAGATTGACCATCTAAAGGATAAAAAGATAGCCCATTTAAGCGGTGGCGAGCGCCAGAGAGTTTTTATCGCTCGGGCGTTAGCCCAGGACACGCCTTTTCTTTTTCTCGATGAACCCAGTTCCCATCTGGACATAAGCTATCAGGTAGAAATCTATCAGATACTTAAGCGCCTGCAAGAAGAGAAAGGCAAAACCATCCTCTCCACCGAGCATAACATTAACCTTGTTATTCCCTACTCGCAAAGACTCATGTTCCTAAAAGAGGGCAAAGTTAGCGCCTTGGGTGAACCAGAAAAGCTGATTACAAAGGAGAACATTAAAGATGTCTTCAGGGCAGATGTAGAAATAAGAGAAAATATCCATTCAAAGCTCCCTGAAATATCCTTAATCCCCAAAGCAGGGGAGGATTCATGAAGCCGAAAAGAATCCATGCAGTGGTTCTGCTGTTTTCGCTTAATGCTCTTCTCTTGGGGAACCAGCAGAAAACGATAAAAGACGATCTGGATTATCCTTTTGTTATAACTTCTCCTCCTCAAAGAATCATTTCCCTGGCTCCCAACATAACAGAGATTCTTTTTAATCTTGATTTAGGGGAAAAGGTTGTCGGAGTCACCCGCTATTGTGACTTTCCCGAGAAAGCCTTGAAGAAAGAAAAAATCGGGGGATTGGTTGATCCTAATCTCGAAAAGATAATCGATCTTAAACCTGATTTAATCATTGGCTTTCGAGGAAATCCTCTAAGAATCATAGAGCGCCTTAGAAGCCTCCATCTTCCTTTGTTTGTCTTAGAAATGGGAACAAATCTGGAAACTGTATTCATCATCATCGAAAAAATAGGAATAATCACCCAAGAGGAAAAAAAGGCAGAAATCCTTGTTGAATCTCTTAAAAAAAGATACGACAAAACTCAGACAAAGCTCCGTAACGTACAGCATGAACCAAGAGTCTTTCTATCTATCCATGGCAATGGTCTCTGGACCTGTGGAAAAGGGAGCTTCCTTGACGACCTTGTCGGAAAGGCCAGGGGAGTGAATATTGCCGGAAACATGCCCAGGAAATGGCTTCACTACAACCGAGAACAACTCATCCATGATAATCCTGAAGTCATCATAACCTTATCCAAATCACGAGCAGAATTCTCCAAGGTCAAAGATTGGATAATAAACGAAGCTCATCTAAAGGAAATAAAGGCCGTCAAGACAGACAGGATTTATTTTCTGGATGAAAACCTCGCTACCCGGCCAGGCCCTCGCCTTATAGATGCTCTGGAAGAACTGGCTCGAATCCTCCATCCCCAATTTTTCAAGGAAGAGCGTTGAAAACAAGGGTGAAAAAACTAAGGCTTCTCCTAGTTCTTCTTATCCTTCTTATTGCGGGATTTCTGATCTCTCTTCTTGAAGGTCCTGTTGAGACGAATTTTAATGATCTGTGGAATCTTGTAGTCAAAAACGATAGCACCTTCAGGACAATCTTCGTCGACCTCAGGCTATCTCGCGCGCTTTTAGCTTTCCTAGTAGGAGCCAGTCTCTCGCTTTCCGGGGCAATCCTCCAAGGATACTTCCAAAATCCGATGGCCGGTCCGTTTGTCGTCGGCGTCTCCTCTGGAGCTTCCTTTGGGGCTGTCCTCTGCATTTATCTCGGATTGAACATAAGAATCATCGGTTTTTCTGTTCAGAGCATTTTTGCCTTTGCTTCAGGGTTTGTCATCGTCTCTCTTGTCTATCTCCTCTCCCAAAGAAAAGGTGTTTTTAAGGTTGAAACCCTGCTCCTGACAGGAATAGCCGCAGGGGCTCTTGCCTCAGCTCTAACGTCCTTTATGATATTCCTTAAAGCAGATCACTTCGAACAGGCAGTTTTCTGGCTCCTGGGAAGTTTTGCTCTTTCTGACTGGAATCAAATTACTGCCGTCTTGCCTTACTTTTTTCTTTGCTTTATCATCGCGCAATGGCTGGCCAAGGACATGAACCTCCTCGTCTTGGGGGACGATGTAGCCCAATCATTGGGCTGTCCGGTTAGTAGCGTCAGGAAAACCTTCCTGGCCATATCCACATTCCTTGCTGCCTCTTCAGTCTCTGTCTCCGGAATCATCGGCTTTGTCGGCCTGATTGTTCCCCATTGGATCCGGATTCTCATAGGGCCTGATCACCGATGCCTCTTCTTCTTCTCTTCTCTGACAGGGGGAATCTTTCTCATCTACTCAGATCTTCTGGCCCGCACTCTGCTCCAGGGCGAGCTGCCCATCGGAATCATCACTGCAGTCGTGGGCGCTCCCTTCTTCATCTATCTCCTTAGCCAACGAAAATAAACAACATTTGTCTATTCTCCCAGAGAAATGTTAAAATGAGGCGCTCATGAAATTCTTTTTCGTTAGAGACTATTCGAGAAAATACAGATATTTTTCGGCTGAGACCTTAAACCAAATCAAAGTCAAATCATCTCGCTGGAAAGAAATCTGGGAATTGGCTAAAAAGAAGCTTATGCTAATGCCCCAAAAAGTTCTCAGGCAGGAGCTGGCTTTCGGAAAAGCCCTGAAATTGGAGGAGGAGAAGATCCAGGTTTTTCACGCAGGCCAACTGGAGGAGAAGAAAATAAAGAGCAAATTCTATTTCTTCCTTCAGAGACAGAGAACAAAGCACATATTCCTTCTCACAGGAGAAGTTCTGCTCCTCCCCATAAGCGGATTAGCCGTCATCCTCCCAGGTCCGAACGTCTTCTTCGGCTACTTAGCTCTTTTAATGATTACTCACTGGCAGGCTTTAAAAGGAATAAACCGGTTGCTGATGAAAGAACATGAGTTTATCCCCTCTTCATTCTTCAGAGATTGGGAGCAGACGCTCGAATCTAATAGAGAAGAAAGCTTTGGTCCAATCCTAAAAAAAATCGAAAAAGAATACAACCTCCAAGACATTCGCAAAGTCCTTTGGAGATAGGCGGACACGAAAAACCACAAACATTGATCAGGCTGGGTGATTGAGAAAACCGTGAGAAAGGTAATCCTTTTTCATTTGACAAAGAATAGATTTTATTTTATCTATTAATAACTGCAATGTCGTTAACCTTAAGCCAGTTTTTGTTCCTGGTGATAACAATCTGCATTGTTGTATCTGTCGCTTTCCTTGTCGCTCTTATTGTCCAGCTTCGAAAGACAGCCAAAGAGGGTGAAGAAACTCTTGTTGAACTACGGGACCTAATCGAAAACTTGAGGCAAACAGACAAAAAAGTGAACGCAAAAATAGATGATCTGACGCCTGTGATCGAAGCCGCGAAGACAATTGCTGCCAGAATTTCAGATATCGCTTGGCTCTTTACGGCAAGAGTCTTCAAGCCCTCCACCAAATACTGGCCTTATATATTTCCCATACTTCGACTTGGTTGGCGGCACTTGAAAAAAAAAGGAGGTAAAAATGTCAAACGATAGAGGCGCGAGTTTCTTTGAAGTCACTTTCTCATTTCTAATCGGCACAGCCACAGGCTTTATCCTGGGCGTCCTTTTTGCCCCTACAAGCGGAGCAGAGACAAGGAAGAAAATCGGAGAAACAGCTGTTAAAACAGGAGAGAAAGCTAAAGAAGGTTATGAAAAAATCGCCAAAGAAGCTGAAAAAGGAATAAAGATCGTAAAAGAAAAAACCTCTGAAGGACTAGATACTTTAAAGGAGTTTGTCGAGAGGAAACAGGAAGAAATCTTTAAAAAGAAAGAGGAGGCCGCTAAGGAGGAAGAAGGGAAAAAATAAACTCTTTTTTGGCTAACTCAGAAACAGCTCTTTTTCAGCAAAAACATCTGTACATCTACAAAGAATCCATCTAGTTCCATGACAGCGAAAACAGCAATAACCGAAATAAGAGCCAGAGAAATTTTAGATTCAAGGGGAAATCCTACCATAAGCACCGAGGTTATCCTCAGTTCAGGAACAATAGGAAAGGCAGCTGTTCCTTCAGGAGCCTCGACTGGCACGCATGAAGCGTTGGAATTAAGAGATGGAGATCCATCTCGTTATTTTGGAAAGGGAGTTCTAAAGGCAGTCGCCAATGTTAGAGAGATCATTGCGCATCAAATTATAGGCTTGGATGCTCTTGAGCAAGAGGAGATAGATAAGCGTCTTATCCAGCTTGACGGGACGCCTTCCAAAAAAAACCTGGGGGCTAACGCCATCCTGTCAGTTTCCATGGCAGCTGCTCATGCTGCCTCGCAGGCCATGAGCTTACCTCTTTATGGCTACCTAGGGAAAAAAGAAACCTACCGACTTCCAGTTCCTCTGATCAACATTCTTAACGGCGGATCTCATGCTGATAACAACGTCGATATTCAGGAGTTCATGATCGTTCCCACAGGAAGCCTCAATTTCTCTGAAGCCATCAGGATGAGCGCAGAAGTTTTTCATCAGCTAAAAAAAATCCTGCGGAAAAAAGATTACAGCACTGCCGTGGGAGACGAGGGAGGATTTGCCCCTAATCTGAAATCGAATGAAGAGGCCCTTGAATTGATCATTGAAAGCATCCAAAAGGCAGGCTACAAACCCGGCGAGGATATCTGGCTCGCCCTTGATGTGGCTGCCTCTGAATTCTTCAGCGACAAAAAATACTTCTTTAAGAAGTCGGATGGTTCAAAAAGATCTTCAGATGAGATGATTAGTTTTTACGAGTCTCTGGTTCAAAAATATCCCATTATCTCCATAGAAGATGGCTTTGCAGAGGATGATTGGGAAGGCTGGAATCTCATGACAGAAGTGCTTGGCCAGAGAATCCAGATTGTAGGGGATGATATTTTTGTCACCAACCTTGAAAGGCTCAAAAAGGGCGTAGAGAGGAAGATAGGTAACTCAATCCTGATCAAATTGAACCAAATAGGCACTCTGAGCGAGACAATAGAGACAATAAGATATGCACATGAGAAGAAATATTCCACAGTCATATCCCACCGCTCTGGAGAGACCGAGGATACTTTCATCGCGGATCTAAGTGTTGCCGTTGACTCCGGCCAGATAAAAACAGGCTCTTTGAGCCGAAGCGAAAGAGTGGCCAAGTACAACCGGCTCTTGGAGATAGAAGGGGAGCTAAAAGAAAAAGGAAGCTATGCAGGCCCCCAGGTTTTCGCCAGGTACGCCTCCTAATAGGCGAAAGAATTCGTTATTGAAACTCATGCTTAATCATGAAAAGCACTTTATGCCAAACCTGTGACAAAGGGAAGATTACCAAAGAAGTCTGAGCGGATCATGGCCTCAGATAAAGAAAGAAAAGATAAATTTTTCACTACCTCGCAGATTGAAATTAAAAGAACTTACAGCGAAAAAGATCTAGCTAAGTTCAACTATTCCCGGGATCTTGGTGATCCCGGGAACTACCCTTTTACGCGGGGAATATACCCAACCATGTACAGGGGAAAATTGTGGACTATGCGCCAGTATGCTGGTTTTGGAACAGCGGAGGAATCCAACAGAAGATACCGCTTTCTCCTTTCCCAGGGCCAGACAGGGCTAAGCGTAGCTTTTGATCTTCCCACCCAACTCGGCTTAGATTCGGACCATCCCCTGGCCAAAGGAGAAGTGGGCAAAGTAGGAGTTGCTATAGACTCCCTCGATGATATGGAGATACTTTTCAACCGCATTCCTCTCGATAAAGTCAGCGTCTCCATGACAATCAACTCAACAGCAGCCATTATTCTCGCCATGTACTTGGCTCTAGCTCAAAAAAAAAGAGTAGCCTGGAGCAAGCTCTCAGGGACAATCCAAAACGATATTCTCAAAGAATATATCGCAAGGGGAACGTACATATACCCTCCTCACGCTTCTCTTAAAATCATAACAGACATTCTTGCCTTCTGCCAAAAAAATGTTCCTCAATGGAACACGATGAGCATCAGCGGCTACCACATCAGAGAAGCGGGAGCCACAGCTGTTCAGGAACTGGCCTTCACCTTAGCTAACGCTATAACCTATATCGAAGCCGCCAGAAAAGCAGGCCTTGAGGTGGACGACTTCGCCCCTCGCCTTTCTTTCTTCCTGGCATCCCATAATAACTTCTTTGAAGAGATTGCCAAGTTTCGTGCTGCAAGGCGAATATGGGCCAGGCTCATGAGAGAAAAATATAAGGCAAAAAATCCTCTCTCCTGGAAATTCAGGTTCCACACCCAAACAAGCGGAGTCACCCTCCTTGCCCAACAACCTGAAAACAACATCATCAGGATCACCCTTCAAGCACTAGCCGCTATACTTGGAGGCACTCAATCTCTTCACACAAACTCCAGGGACGAAGCCCTGGCTCTCCCCAGCGAGGAATCTGTACAGATAGCGCTCAGGACGCAGCAAATCATTGCCCACGAAAGCGGAGTGATTAATACAGTTGATCCCTTGGGACACTCTTATTTTATCGAGAGCTTAACCAATCAGATTGAAAAAAAGGTAATGGAATATCTCCAAAGAATAGAAGATTGGGGAGGAATGCTTGCCGCTATTGAAAAAGGATTTATTCAGAAAGAAATTCAGGAAAGTGCCTATAAATATCAAAAACAAATTGAAAGTAAAGAACAGATTATCGTCAGTCTCAACGAGTACAAAAATAAAGAAGAAAAAATTCGCTTTAGGCTCTACTATCCTCCAAAAAAGCTGGAAAAGGCCCAGATAAAAAAACTCAGGCTCCTAAAAGAAAAAAGGTCAACAAAACAAGTGGAAAGCGTGCTACAGGCATTAAGAGAGGCGGTTGAGGCTAAAGAGAATCTTGTTCCTTATATTATCAGCGCTGTCAAAGCCATGGCTACTCTGGGAGAAATATCTTCTGTCCTCAAAGAGGCTTACGGCACTTTTAACGAATCGATCGCCATCTGAGCCACCTCATATGACTTCTTGACATTGCCCTGCTGCAACTCTAAGATAAATCCATGTGCAGGAATATCAAGTATAAAATCTCATTCTTCTCGTTTGCCCTGTTTCTTCTTCCCCTGGAAGGCTTCAAAATTGATAGACCCATGGACCTCTCTTCAAAATCAGTATTTTAATCCTGATGAAGGAAGCATCACCATTGGTATCAAAGTTATATGCCAAATTCTCTTGGACTATCTCGAGCGCCAGGTCTATGTTGATTCATATCTACTTAAGTCTTCGTTAGGCCGATGGCTTTTCCCTTTCTCTTCCTGGCTTTATCGCTGGCATCTGGAATTTTGCTCTCTTCTCTTCTATCCTTTACCTTGCTTACCTGGATCTTATCCCTGCTGGCATCCCTCGCTTCTGCCTGGCTCCTCTTTCTCCTGAGAAAAGAAAGACAGGCTTTCTTTATTATCCTCATCTCTACCTTTTTACTCGGGGCAAGCCTCTATTCTTTTTCCAGCAAGAATTTCGATGAAAATTCTCTTCACAGGCTGAAGCTCTCGAATTATGCTGATTTTTACGGCACGTTGTACAAATCTCCGTCCCTTGGGCCTGATAAGGACATTCTCTTCTTAAAGGTGAAAAAAGTTTTTTACGAGAATAAACAGGAAAATATAAAGGGAAATCTGAGAGTCACCGTGCCCCATTCCTCAGTGTCTTCATCCCCACTCAGACTTTTTGTCCATGACAAAGTTAAAGTTTCGGCCAGTCTTTTATCTTCTAAAGGCTATAGCAACTTCAAAGCATCCACTTCGAATGCATACTTCAAGAGTCAGAACATCCACAACAGGGCTTTTACCAAGAGCGCACTACTTGTAGAAAGATTAGAATCCGGAAAAAAGTATTCTCCTTTGTATCTGGTATCTGTTTTGCGCCAAAGCCTGCAGGACAAAATCGAAAACCATTTTTCTTCTGAAAAAGGCGTGCTCTCTCCTCAGGGAGCTGTTCTTGAGGCGCTCCTTTTAGGTGAAAGATCAAGAATGGATCCCACTATCACCAAATCGCTACAAAGGGCCGGAATTTATCACCTTTTTGCTATTTCTGGAGCTCATATTGCCATCATTTCCTTCTTTCTTTTCTCTCTTTTGAAGCTTTCAAGATTGCCCACGCGCCTTTCCTATCTGTGTGTGATTGCTTTTCTCTTCTTTTATGCCTTCCTGGTGGAAGGCAGGCCTTCTGTGATGAGGGCCACAATAATGGCTGTTGCCTTTCTTTTGGGGAAACTCATCTGGAGGAATGTCAACCTAATCAACACCATCTCCATCAGCGCCTTTATCCTTCTTTTTTTCAATCCCTTTAGCTTGTTTAATGTAGGATTTCAGCTTACTTTTGCTGCCACCTTTTCCATCATTCTTTTTTTCCCCAGGATTATTAAATACTTTCCCCGCCTTCCCTTGAGAATCAGCGAGATCATAGTTCTATCCCTTACCGCCCAACTCGGAGTTTTTCCTTTTATAGCCAGCTCTTTCAACAGAGTGACTTTCTCCTCTCTTATCCTTAACTATGCAGCACTGCCTCTGGTAGGACTGATCATGGCCGGCGGCTATATATTCCTTTTCGTTTCCTTCGCAAGCTCTTTCCTGGCCCAACTGCTCGCCAAAGGCATAGATTTTCTCATAAACCTCCTTGTCAGTTGTTCACATCTGTTTGACAAGGTCTCTTTCATTTCCTACCGAATACCAACACCTCATCTTATCACCATAATCGGCTATTTCCTTTTTTTTCTTCTCTTGCTCCTGCCTACCAAAATAAAGAGGCAAAAATTGGCTCTTACCGTCCTTTTTCTTGCCTTTTTTGCCGTTTTGATATCCTATCCTTTTCCATCTGTATCCAAAAACCTTAAGCTCACTCTTATCGATGTCGGACAGGGCGAGTCTATATTGGTTGAATTTCCCGGCCATAAAAAAATGCTTATCGATGGAGGCGGTTATCCAGAGGGAACTTTTGATATGGGCGAGCATGTAGTTTCTCCTTTCCTTTGGCAGAAAGGAATAAAAAAAATTGAATACTTGGTTTTAACCCATGCTCACCCTGATCATCTAAACGGCTTAAAAGCAGTCGCCCAAAATTTTAAGATAGGTGAATACTGGGAGGCTTTCAGTCCGCTGGAAAGCGATCCATACACAGCGTTCAAAAGATCGCTCTCTTCATCGGTTTCTCACAAAAGATTTTTCCGTGGCCACTCCCATCAGGAAAAAAGGATTAGAATCGAGGTTCTTCATCCTGAAAAAGGAGAGCCCTATGTTGACGCAATAAGCAATGACCATTCTCTTGTACTCAGGCTCTCCTACGATCAAATTTCATTTCTCCTCCCCGGCGATATCACCGTAGAAGCTGAACAAATGATTTTAGGAAGCTCCGGGGAAATAAAAAGTCAAGTGCTCAAATCTCCTCACCACGGAAGCGCATCTTCAAGCACAGAAGCGTTTCTCGACAGAGTATCTCCGGAAATCGTCGTGATCTCTGTAGGCGAAAATAATACGTACGGCTTTCCAAATCATGAAGTTTTAGAAAGATACAAAAAGATAGGGGCAAAAGTCTACCGGACCGACGTTCATGGAGCAGTGGAAGTTTCCTCAGATGGAAGGACAATTTTTGTCCGCACAGCCCATTAGGATAAAATAAAAGGGGACAAGCTACTTTTTCAGGAAATAAAAGGGGGCAGGCTACTTTTTCAGTGCTCTTTTTTCCGTTGGCAGGGCTTCATCCCGGAGGCTGTCCTTTTCTTATAGAAAAAGTAGCCTCCCCTTTTTTCTCTTTTTCTCTATTAAACTGGAGTGGTGAGGATAGGTCATCTTTTTAGGTGAGGGAAAAAAGAAAAAAAGTCATTCCCCAAATCATCTCAAAGGGGTATTTACTTATATGGGGTTTTTTATTACCTTTATTTTGTGGCAATAGTGAATCTCCGATCCTTTTTATTGCCAAACTGAGGTGAGATAGAGTCAGTAATCCTTGGTGTTTGCCAGTTGTTAGCTTGATTGACATAAAAATTTATGATGTATAAAATAAATTTTAAAGAGAAGGAAAAATGAGTTTCAAAAAAATAATCGTAGGAATCTCTCTCCCTTTATTCCTTACTTCTGTCCTTTCCTCTCAAAGCTTGGTTGAGTTAGCCAAAAAGGAAAAAGAACGAAGAGAAAAACTGAAAGGCCAAAGTAAGACAGTTATCACCAATGCCGACCTGTCAAACATTAAAAGAGGCCCGGCACTTACAACTTCAAGACAGGCAGACACTATAGAAGGAAGCGAGGTGACAGGAAGTTCCTCTGAAGCATCTGCTCAGGATAAGTCAGAGCCATCAAGAGCCAGACCCAGATCCACAAGAGCTGAAGGCGCAGACAGAGTTGAACCTCAAGAAAACACGCAGGCTGAACTCGAACAGAAATGGAAAAGCGCAAGAGAGCAGGTAGGTTTACTGACCACGAGGATGAACGGCCTATGGCAAGAATTTTACAGCATGGACGACATGAGTTCCCGAGAAGAAATTCAGAGAGAAATAAGCGAAACTTCTCTGAGACTTCAGAAAGCTAAAGAAGAAGAAGCCAAGGCCAGGCAAGAATATCAGGCGGCAAGGTCTGGAGCTAGAACCCGAAAATAGCCCTAACAAGAAAGCAAAGAATAAGGGAAAAGAGTACCCTTTCCAAACTATTCTGATTTCCCTCAGCAAATCCCAAGAAAAAAGAGCAAGTTCTCCTTTATTTACTTTTATCTACCTAAAATAAATAAAAGAAATCTGGACCCCTAACTCTCTCTCATCCTTAGAATTAAGTATGACCTGCTTCGGGATAAACGTTTTATCTGTGGAGATAATAAGGTAAAATCTATCTTCCTCGCCGAGGATTTCTTTTTTTATCCTGTATGATTTCTCGAATTTGATTTCTTTTGGGATGAACTCGTCCAAGATCGAATCGTTGATCTTGAAGATAATTTTTTGATTATTCAAGACTCCCAGGTTCACTCCCCCTCTTATAAACAGGTGAGCGTCCCGGCGAGGATTATCTATTTTGCATCGGGCTTCCTTGGCTGTCCATCTCCACCTTTTGAGAGAAGTTTCCGGCTTAACCTCTAAATCATACCATCCATCTTCGTAGCTGATTTTAGGAATGTCGGCGGGGGCAGGCAAAAACTTGAACTTCTTCTCAAAAAGAGGCTTTGGCAGTCCTCCCGACCTATCATAAGGAGAGTTCAATCCAATAGACAATCTCAAGGTCCCTTCTCCCTCGAACGCGGGGTCAGACTTATCTATAAAGGTGGGAATGTATACTCTTCGCGAATATACGTACTCCTTTCCTGGCTTCCATTCAGATGTTGGGATCTCAGGAGAATGATTATCATAGAAAAGAAGGTTATATCTATGCCAGAAATGCACATAAGCATAGTAGTCTTCCTCTACCTCCACAAAGTCCTTCTTCGTCTCCCATCTATACTGGATATCCGTAATCAAATCATCTGATAAAATCGCCTCAGAAAAGCTAACTTCGAGTTCAACTCCCCTGATTTGTGTCTCTCTCTTGCAGCTAAAGCTAACGAGTGCCAGCTGCAAAACAAGAAAGATTCCAACCGCTTTTCTTACGATCTCGATCCTCCTTTTTCTTTCAACAAGGGCTATTGCTCTGAAAAGTCATTGGGTTTGATAAATCAAACCCACAATTTTGACTATGTAAATGACCTAGATTTAATTAATTAATCCTTATAAAAATAAAGGTGGGCTTGATGAATCAAGCCCCTACAGATGAATCAAGCCCCTACAATTCAATTCAGCAGGCCTACCTAATTATTATTTTTTCCCCGACAAAGATTCGAGGAATATTGCTTTTGTTCATCAACTCGTTCAGCTTGGGAATATCTTCCTCTATTATCTTATTTATCCTGCCTATAAGCGTCTTTAACTCATCAGAGTCTTTTTTAATCAGTTTAACCTGATTTTCAGTGGGGGCGCCCGTATAACGTTCGATATCCCTTCCAACCATGCGAAGACGTCCCCTGACCGAAAAGCGCATGCCCATCCAGCCCAATCTAGGGTCTCCCATTAATTTAAGCCGAATATCATCCATCTCTTTGGATATAGCTTTTATTGATTCATGAATTGCTGCCGGGACATCAGGAATCTCTTTCAGGGCAATTGCCTGTTTTTGGATTTCCCTTCTAATACTATCTGAAGCGCGACTCGCTGCTGAAATAGCGGGTTGCAGCTTATAAATATTCATCAAGGCATCGTGCTGGGCTTTCCTGTCCTCGAAGGAAATATCTATCCTCGAGTCTCCCTCAACTTTAATAGTCTTTGTCATCTCCTGACCTGTGGTTTTCAACGTCACTTTATATTCTCCGGGAAGAGCAAACGGCCCACGAGGTCTGAAGTAACGGCTAATCCTTTCCCCACTTGGCGCCTCTGGTGGAGCGTACCTCAAATCCCAGGCGAGTCGATTGATCCCGGCACTTTTCTGACCCTTGAGTTCCCTTATTTCCTGCCCTTGGCTATCTTGGATGGCTATTTTTACGTCTTCTTTGGCCTCTTCTTTCAGGTAGTAGCTTATAATCGCCCCAAAACCTGGGTTTCGAGCGACATAAAATTTGTGGCCAAGATTTCCTTTATGATTGTAAGGATTAAAGATTGCAGCCTTCCGGACGTCAAAAAGATAGGCGGAGGAGGCCAAGGTATCTTTTGTAAGCTGCTCTAAGGGAGTGATATCATCTAAAATCCAAACACTCCGGCCATGGGTTGCAAAAATCAGGTCATTCTCTCGGGGATGAATAGCGATGTCATCAACCGGAACGGTAGGGAAGTTACCCTTAAACTTCACCCAGTTCATTCCCCTGTCAATCGAGAAGTAAGCGCCTCTTTCTGTTCCTACAAACAGCAGATTAGGATTCCGGTGGTGCTCTCTTATAATATTAACGATTCCGCCTTCAGGCAGGTTACTCGAGATATTCTTCCAGCTTTCTCCATAATCGGTCGTCATAAAAACATAGGCTTTGAAATCATCGTTCCGATGGCCGTCAAAAGTGGCATAGGCTGTTCCTTCCTTAAAGCGGGAAGCTACTGCCCTGGTTACATAGGTATACTTGGGCATCCGAGGAACCTTGCCGATCACGTTCTTCCAGGTCTTTCCGCCATCTTGAGTGACCTGGAGGTTTCCGTCATCTGTGCCTACATAGATCAGCCCTTCTTTGAGAGGAGACTCAGAAATTGTGGTGATATCACCGTAGTAGGCGATGCCGTCATGTCTGGAGAGTGTCTCCTCGCCAGGAAGGACTCCCATAAGCGGGAGTTTTTCTCTATCCTGTTGAGTTGTCAAGTCAATCGAGGCCTCCCACGTATCCCCTCTATCCTTGGACTTAAAGAGTTTGTTTCCACCATAATAGATAGTCTTGGAATCATGAGGAGATATCAAAATCGGAGAATTCCAGTTATACCTGTAGCGCTCTTTCTCATCGTTGGGCTCAGGGCGTATAGACTTGCTTTCTCCTGACCTCACATCAAACCTGAATAGCCTTCCATTCTGGGATTCGGCATATATGGTGTTGTAGTCCTGGGGGTCGACTTGGGTATAAAAGCCATCTCCGCCGCCGATTCTGACCCAGTCTTCGTTGGAAACTCCAAGCCTATTCAACGTCGAGCTGGGACCTCCCCAGCTTCCGTTATCTTGCAATCCTCCGTAGACATAATAAGGATTGCGGAAGTCAAAACCTATTTCGTAAAACTGTCCTAGAGGAAGGGTATTGATAAAATCCCAGGTTTTGCCGCGGTCATAAGAAAAATAGATCCCTCCATCCGAGCCCAGCACCATGTGATTGGAGTCTGAGGGATTAATCCACATCGCGTGATGGTCTCCATGTACTCCTCTTACATAATTAGTGCTGAAAGATTTCCCTCCGTCCTCAGAGACATACATAGAAGCCCCGAGAACCCAAATCCTCTGGTCATTGTTCGGGTCAATCCTTATCTGACTGTAATACATCGGGCGAGGATTGGTGCTCGACATCTTTTCCCAGGTCAAACCTTTATCTTCAGATCGAAAAACTCCACCGTCCTTGTGCTCGATAACAGCATAGACAATATTAGGGCTGCTGCGGTAGATATCTATTCCGATACGCCCCATGTTCCCTGAAGGCAGTCCGTTAGTCAGAAGATTCCATGTCTGTCCGCCATCGGTCGTCCTGTAAAGACCGCTTCCTGGTCCTCCTCCGTTAAATCCCCAGCCCCGGCGTCGCCTCTGATAGGCTGCCGCATACAGAACGTTTGGACTCTCATGGTCCAGGGCAACATCGACAAAACCTGTATTCTCATCAATAAACTTGGTGTTGGTCCAGGTTTTTCCGCCATCCATGGTACGATACAGGCCTCTTTCTTTGTTCGGACCCCAGAGATGTCCTAAGGCTGCGACATAAACAATATCTGGATTGGTCGGATGGATGACAATACGACCAATATGATGGGTATCACCAAGCCCCATATTCGTCCATGTCCTTCCGCCATCAGTAGATTTATAAACTCCATCTCCCCAGGAGGAGCTCTGACGATTGTTTGGCTCTCCAGTGCCAACCCAGATTATACCCGGATTGGAAGGAGCAACGTCTACATCTCCGATGGTGCTCGTAGTCTGGTCGTCAAAAATGGGTTCCCAGGTGACACCGTTGTTGATGGTCTTCCAAACTCCTCCTGAAGCAGTCCCAGCATAAATAACCTTAGGATTTCTTTCTACAACAGCAAAATCATCAATCCGTCCCCCCATGTTGGAAGGGCCGATACATCTCCAATTCAGCCCTTCAAGGACGGATTCCTTGAGAAGAGGCTCAGGCTCTTTCTTGGCCTTCTTCGCGCCGAGGAAAAGGCTTAGGGCCAATGCCATGCACAGTACAAATAGAAACCGAGGCGAGAACATTCCTTTTTTCATTCCATATCCTCCTTCGTTCTTACGACAGACGAGAATTCTGACCAAATACTCATCCTATGTTGTGAAGAGAAAGCAAAAATTATCATAAGACAAAGAAAAAAGTCAAAGCAAAAAAAGCAGGAGGAAAAAACGAAAAAATGGAGAAAAAATGGGGCCAGGCCCCATTTTTGAAAGTGGGGCCTGGCCCCATTTTTGTACATTTTTGTAAAAGAGAGGATAACCTCACCTTGTGGATAGAACAACATAAAAAGGGGTCTGCCCTCTTTTTCCCGGATGCGGGGATGCTTCCAACAGACAGCGCCCATAAATGACTTCTTGAAAGAGAAAATCGAATATAGTATATTCCCCAGAGGATGAAATTTCTTTTATTCCTTCTCTCTTTTTTCAACCGCTCAGGATGCCTTATTAAAAATTGGCTTTACAAGAATAAGATACTAACACCAAAAAAAGCTCCTTTGCCCCTCATCAGCGTGGGAAGCATAGCCTTGGGGGGGACGGGAAAAACGCCACTAGTCATAACCCTGATGAGCTATCTCATCCAGCACGGCTTCAAACCTGCCCTTATCTCCCGCGGGTATAAGGGGAGATGGGAAAAAAGCGGAGGCATTCTCTCTGACGGAAAAAACATTCTAGCTCGTTGGGAGGATTCTGGCGATGAACCTTTTATGGTAGCCCAAAATATTCCTCGGGCAGGAATTTTCATCGGCAAAAATCGCCTTCTTTCCTGCCAAAAAGCAAAAAGCCTAGGCTTTGAGCTTGCGGTGCTGGATGACGGTTTCCAGCATCGCCGTCTCCACAGAGATTTGGACATTGTGCTCTATACTCCGGGAGAAAGAATTGCATACCGCGAGCCTGTCTCTTCCCTTAAAAGAGCCGACATGATTTTGATGAAGAAAGGAGTCGACTCCCAGAGAAAAAGAAGGATGATGGAACGTTTTCCTGAACCGAGTGTATTTGTGTGCTCTGTTAAAAATAAGGGCTTCTTCAGGCTGACGGAGAATAAGATACAGCCAGGTGAAAACCTTGGAGGAAAAAAAGTCCTCGCTTTTTGCGGAATAGCTCGTCCTGAAAGATTCTTATCCATCCTCCACCAAGGAGGAATAAAACCATTGTTTTTCTTTAAGTTTCCTGACCATCATCCTTACCCCAAATCTTCTGTAGAAAAAATCACCGATAAATACAAAAAAATCAAGGCCGAAGCAATCATTACTACCGAGAAGGACGCCTTGAAGGTTATTCACAACGAAAGCCTCAAAAAAATCCCTGCTTATTATCTAAAGATCGACCTCGACGTGGAGGATAATTTTTTCACAAAGATTTCAAATCTACTCCAAAATTGGGCGTAATATTTTAAAATGGCGAGCTTTAAAGAATTATCGGAATTCTTACTATTTCAAATAACCAAGGCTCCTTTGTCCATTCTCCCCCGCAAGCTAAGTCTCTCATTGGGGAAAGCATTAGGAATAATCCTTTATTACCTGGATAAAAAGCATCGTCTTATCGCCTTGTCCAACCTGAAAATAGCTTTCGGAAAGGAATTGTCCACTTCTGAGCTTAAAAAGATAGCCCGCAACTCGTTTATGCATTTCGGAAAGAGCTTCATGGATATCATGAAGCTTCCTCGCCTTACAGAGGAGAAAAGGAATGCCCTCATAAATGTCGAAGGCGAAGAAAATCTGCATAAAGCTCTTGGAGAAAAAAAGGGGGTGCTCCTTTTCTCTGCCCACTACGGAAGCTGGGAAATCGCTCCGTTCATTATAGCCAAAAAGGGAAAGCTGAGTGTTATTGCCCGCCCCTTGGATAACAAACTTCTGGAAAAAGAGCTCCTCAAGCTCAGGACAAGCCAGGGATCAAACGTCATCTACAAACATCAGGCAACAAAAAAGATACTTCAATCTCTTCGAGAAAAAGAAATGGTTGCCTTTTTGATAGACCAGAATGTTCTCAGGAGCCAAGCTGTCTTCGTCGATTTTTTTGGCAAGAAAGCCTCCACAACCCCCAGCCTGGCAGCATTTTTCCTCAGGACAAAATCACCCCTTGTACCTGCATTTTGTTATCCCACCCCATCCAATGCCTATCACCTCAAAATATTAAGGCCTCTAAGCATAACCTCGGAAGGAAATTACAGCCAGGACGTATTGAAAATTACTCAAATATGCACTAAGATTATAGAAAATCAGATACGGAAAAATCCAGATTATTGGTTTTGGTTCCACAACAGGTGGAAAACGAGGCCAGAGGAAGAGGAGGCTTGAATCTTAAAAATAGTAAAATCCACAATATCCAAGGAAGGAATATTTTGAATTTTATCAAGCTTTTCCGGGTGGCTAAGAGGCTTTTAAAGGAAAGGGGAAAATGAGAGCCGATAAAAGATCTTTTGACGAATTAAGACCGATAAAAATCAAACCAGATTATCTGGACTTTGCTGACGGCTCTGCTTTCATAGAGCTCGGCAAAACCAGAGTCGTAGCTGCAGCTACAATCGAAGAGAAGGTTCCGCCCTTCCTTAAGAACAGCGGAACTGGCTGGATAACAGCCGAATACTCCATGCTTCCCCGCTCCACTGAAAAAAGAACCATAAGAGAAAGAACACATCATATTTCCGGACGAAGTCAAGAAATTCAACGCCTCATAGGCCGCTGCCTTAGAGCTGTGACAGACCTTAGAGTCCTTGGAGAGAAGACTATCATCCTGGACTGCGACGTCCTTCAGGCCGACGGAGGGACGAGAACAGCCTCGATAACAGCGGGCTGTCTTGCCTTAGCCCTCGCTCTGAAAAAAATGATGGACGAAAAGATCATTGACCGGATGCCCCTCAAATATCTGGTCAGCGGAGTCAGCGTGGGCATTGTGGAAGGAGAAATGCTGCTGGACCTCGATTACTGCGAAGATTCAAAAGCAGAAATTGACATGAATGTTGTGGCCACAGAGAAAGGGCAGCTGGTAGAACTACAGGCTACTGCTGAGAAAAATCCATTTTCAAGAAAAGAACTGAGTACTCTATTGAACCTGGCCTACAAGGGAATACAAGAAATAACCCAGGTGCAGAAGGACGCCCTCAAGAAAAAGAGCCCTCTCTTCATGGCCTACGGATAAAAGGAGAAAAAAATATGAACCGTATTCTTATAACAGGAGGAGCCGGATTCTTGGGCAGCCATCTTTGCGACTCTGTTTTAAAAAAGGGAGCCGATGTCGTCTGCATAGATAATTTCTTCTCAGGCTCCAAAGATAATATCCGACACCTGTTTTCCCATCCTTATTTCGAACTGATCCGGCACGATATCATCCATCCTCTTTTTTTGGAAGTCGATGAAATCTATCATCTCGCTTGTCCTGCCTCGCCTCTCTACTACCAGCACAATCCGATAAAAACGGTAAAAACCAGCGTTATGGGAACTATCAATATGCTCGGCTTGGCCAAGAGGATAAAGGCCCGCATCCTCCTCGCTTCCACATCTGAAGTTTACGGGAATCCGACAGTTCATCCTCAGCAAGAAAGTTACTGGGGAAACGTCAATCCTATCGGCATTCGAAGCTGCTATGATGAAGGAAAGAGAGTAGCTGAAACACTGATGATGGACTACCACCGCCAGAATAACGTTGACACCAGAATAGCCCGTATATTTAACACCTACGGCCCGCGGATGGCCCTAAACGACGGAAGAGTCATCAGCAACTTTATAGTTCAAGCCCTTAAAGGAGAACCAGTCACTGTTTACGGAGACGGAAGTCAAACGCGATCTTTTTGTTATGTCACTGACCTTGTTGATGCTCTCATGATGACGATGGACAAGCAGGGTTTTGAACAGCCAGTGAACCTGGGAAATCCAGCAGAATCCACTATCCTTGAGATGGCCGAAAGAATAATCAAACTCACTAAAAGCTCTTCTAAAATAGTCCGCAAGCCTCTGCCCTTGGACGACCCGGTGCGTAGATGCCCGGATATCTCTTTGGCCAAAGAAAAACTTGGCTGGACACCGAAGATAGATCTAGAGGAGGGACTGCTGGAAACAATCGCTTACTTTAGAGAAAGACTAGGCCTTAACAAAAAATAGCCCCCCTTATCGTCAGGCACAAATTTTAACCAGCAAAGCTCGTGCTAGAGACAGGTATCAACGAAAAATTGATGCCTGGCCCCAATTTTTGTAACAGAGCCAGGTCCTTGACATCTTTTGAGGCCAAATTTATAATTCCCCACGATGATTGAGGGGAAAATCGGATCAGAGATGCACGTTATGCCACCCCGATAAAAGCCCAATTCTTATCCCTTTGACAAATAACAATGTATTGCTTTAAAATTCGATTAGGATAAAAAAGGATTGAAAGGCAATCTTTCACTTTTTCAAAAAATTGTTTATTTAATCTAAGGATTGGAAATGAGTATAAGTCAAATTGCCAGAACAATTAGTGCATCACCCACCCTCGCGCTAAACGAAAAAGCGGCTATCCTTCGTGAAAAAGGAGAACCTGTCATTCATCTGGGCGCCGGCGAACCAAAGAGCAAAGTGCCCATGGATGCCATTTTGGCAGCAGCGGCACATCTGAACACTGGGGAAATCAGATATGCGCCTGCTGATGGTATTCCCGCGTTGAAAAAGGCCATAATCCATTATACAGAAGAGCATTATAATCGTCTTGTGGAGCCGGAAAATGTTATGGCCTCCGGAGGTGCTAAGCAGGCAATCATGGTAGCGTTGCAGGCTATTCTTAATCCTCAAGAGGAAGTCATTTATCCTGCACCATATTGGGTAAGCTATCCTGAGATGGCTAAGTTATGCGGAGCTATAGGAGTGCCCGTTCTGCCCGAGGATGGCACTTTTTATCCCAGAATTCAGGATATAGAACAAAAGGTGGGATCTTATACAAAAGCAGTCATAATTAACAGCCCCAATAATCCAACGGGAGCAATGTATTCGGAGGAGTTCATCGCCAATGTTGTGGACTTTTGTGAAAAACGGGATTTATATCTAATAATGGATGACATTTACCACCGCCTGATTTTTGATAACAGAAGACCGATTAACTGCTATGAATACGCCAAAGATATATCCGAGAATTCAAAGCTAATTGTAATCAACGGGATTTCTAAACAGTATGCAATGACCGGTTTCAGAATCGGCTGGGCAGTAGCAAATAAAAAGCTTATAGAGGTCATGACCAATATTCAAGGACATCAAACTTCGGGACCTTCGGTAGTACTTCAAAAAGCTGCAGTCGGGGCTCTTAATGGAATACAATCAAGTGTAGAGAACCTTCGGGTAACCTTGGAGAACAATCGTAATGTTATGATTGAACATCTGAATTCATT
>JABAOF010002209.1_pt1 | contig 74680 bp, 50 predicted proteins | sample 7062171 | NCBI WGS metagenome assembly JABAOF01 (sample SAMN14538628, study PRJNA623070) | marine sediment metagenome | biome: marine biome [ENVO:00000428]; feature: marine pelagic biome [ENVO:01000023]; material: deep marine sediment [ENVO:00002113] | place: India: Gulf of Khambhat ...
ACCGCTGCGGTTGTTCATTTTATTATACCAGCGTGAAAACGTCTGCTTAATGGCACGAACATATTCGGAAATATCTGCCATTTGTTTTTTTATTCGCTGCAGTTCATTAGAAGATATTTCTCCATCCCCCTCTTCTTCCCCCTCCCAATCTTCTTCTTTTGCCTTTTCTTTTTTCTTCTTTTTATCACGGTATTCTGCTACCCGCTGTTTGACTTGATCATCGCTGTAATAACTTTCCGGCTCTGACTTAATTAAAAGGTGAAAATGGTTATCCATAACCGTAAGACCGATGGGCTTGACAAAGTAATACCCAGAATAGTACTTGATGATATTAAACAGCTTCTCCTTCTCCACATCGCCAAGAAAGAATTCTTGTCCGACGGTCCTGGACGTGATATGGAAAAATCCCTCTTCTCCAATTAGTTTTAGTCTTTTCGGTCGTGCCATAATCTTATGATTACCTCCGTGATATTGATTTTAATATAGGATATGTAACAAGAATGATGCCAAAATAAGGAACAAATGAGTGAAAAAATCAAAACTGTTTGTAGAAGGGGATTTCCAGAAAAAATATATTTTATTTTTTGTATTTCGAAGCAATCATCAGTCAACTATTGTTTACTTATGCCGTTTCATCAGTCAACTATTGTTGACACTTTTTTGTTTTATTTTTTCTTTGCCTGTCCTTCCCCGTCCCCCCGTCCGTTTTTTTTCATCTTTATTTAATAATTAACCAGTCCCTTTTCCTTTGTTCAGGTCACAGGTCACAGGTCACAGGTCACCTTCGTGGAATCCATCGATGAGAGATAAAATACCTGACCCCCTTACAACACTTACACAGGATATGGAGGAGATATTCATGCATTGAGGGTGACATATTCTACCTCTTTCATAATATGAGGACCTATGTAAGGGCTGAGTGCATCCGTTGTGACCAAATCCACTCGACGCCTTAAAATATCTTCTAAAAAGAACGCAAGATGTATGAAATTATCAAATGTTTTGAGACCTGGCTCAAATTCCACTAAGATGTCCACATCGCTGTCCTTTCCCTGTTGATTTCGAATAAAGGATCCAAATAAGCCCAGGCGTCTGACTCCGAATGTTTTTATGTCAGATTCATGCTGACTAATAAGCATCAGGATAAATTCTTTTGTTTGAGCGGACATTTAAATGTTCTCCATCTAATTTTATATACTGAAAAGATTGTTTTGTCAACCGCTTTACTCCCCAAATCTAATTTTTCTACACTTCAACCACCTCCGATTATAGGGGAAAGGGAACAGGCAAAAATTTAAGACTTCTTAACAATATCAGTACGCCTTGGCAAAGATTGCTTCAGTTGAGGTAGTTTTTCCTGTTAGTATGCATTTTCCTTTTATCCCACGTTGGACAATAGGAATGCATCGGAGTGTTATGCCGAGGGATTTTAATCGTTCGTCCTCCTTTTCATTTGGAAACCAGGGGGCCCGAACAAAACCAAGCCTGGAATCCTGAGAAGTGAGATGTTCTTCTAACTCAGAAAAACTGGAAACATTATAAATCCTGTTTTCCAGATTTGCTTTCGCCTCTTCATAGTATTTTTTTTGTATGTCTTCCAGCATTTTACTTGCAGTTTGTATAAATTGTTTTCGGGGCATGACATGCTTCTCTTGTGGGTCGTCAGTACGAAAGCGTAGTGTTACCATTTCTCCCTTTACATCCCGCGGCCCCAATTCAACTTGAATTGGAATCCCCCGTTTTATCCACTGCCATTTTTTGTCTACGAAACGCAAGAGTCGATCATCAAACTTTATGGCAATGGGCTGTCGTTCACCAAAATAGAGGGAGTTCAATTGGTCACATAATGTTTTGGCATATTTAAAGGAGATTACGTCCTGTTCATTACCGTGTTGGATTGGAATGACTGCAACCTGATAAGGCGCCACTTTTGGCGGAACACGCATCCCGTTATCATCGCCATGAGTCATAATCATGGCACCTATAAGACGTGTGGAGAGTCCCCACGACGTTGTATATACGAATTGCTGTTTACCCTTGGCATCGGTGAAGGAAATATTCGCTGCTTTTGCGAAGTTCTGACCAAGATAGTGCGTCGTGCCAGCCTGGAGAGCTTTACCGTCCTGCATCATCGCTTCGATAGCATATGTTTCCAGTCCTCCGGGAAAACGATCATATGGGGGCTTTGTTCCCTGGATTACCGGAATAGCAAGCCAATTTTCTACAAATTCACGATACACTTCTAACATGCGCATTACTTCTTCACAAGCTTCTTCACTGGTGGCATGAGCAGAATGCCCTTCTTGCCAGAGAAATTCTGCGGTTCGCAGGAAAATACGTGGACGCATTTCCCAACGTACGATATTACACCACTGGTTGATTCGAACCGGAAGGTCGCGATAAGACCTGATCCAATCTGCAAAGGATTCTCCGATAATCGTCTCAGATGCAGGACGGATCACAAGCGGTTCGTTTAGTTCTCCGGCAGGAACCAGTTTGCCCTCTTGCTGCTCCAGCCTGTGATGTGTAACCACTGCCATTTCCTTTGCAAAACCTTTAACATGGTCTGCTTCTTTCTGGATATATTTCAGTGGCACAAAAAGCGGAAAGTAAGCGTTTTCATATCCCACTGACTTTATCATTTGGCCGAGATGGTTTTGAATTTGTTCCCAAATGCCATATCCCCAGGGTTTGATAACCATACACCCGCGAACATGTGCCATTTCGGCCAGGTCTGCCTCTTTTACTAGCGTTTGATACCATTCGGGAAAATTTTCCGCACGCTTCGGAGAGATTGCTGTACTAACATTTTTGTTTATTTTATTCATATTCAAATCCCCTTATTTATGAAATACTCCCAATCAACGTCATCGCGGTTGTTTCAAAATCAAACCCGGTTATGTATTGTATATGAATTTAAATCCTATGTCAAGCGGCTGTGAGGACCAAATCCACCAGTTAAAAAATTTAACTCGGTGGATTTGGGTGCTTGTTCGGTTGTTTTTTTCCCCCAAAAATAATATAATTGAAAGAAATTCCAGGACTATTTGTTATAATTGAAGAAAATGGGTATAGATAGCGTTAAACAGTATCTGGCAAATAAGTATGAGTTTATCGAACCAATCGGCAAAGGGGGATTTGCCGAGGTTTACCTGGCAAAAGATAAACTCCTGGAACGGAAAGTGGCAGTCAAAATTTTATTAAGTCAATTTGCTAACGAGCCGGATACGGTTAAACGATTTATCAGGGAAGCCCGTTTATACGCCCGGATGGATCACAAAAATCTTATCCCGGTGTACGATATCGGCATTATAGAAGATAAGGAAAAGAATGCCTTCATTATTATGAAATACATCAAAGGAGAGAGCTTACGGACCCGGCAGGAGCGGGAAGGCAAATTACCCATCGATATGATCCGAACCGTTATTAAAGAAATCGCTTCCGCTCTTGAATATATCCACTCCCAGGGCATTATCCACAGGGACATTAAGCCGGGCAATATTTTAACTGAAGAGGGAACCCAAAATCTCTACCTGGCGGATTTTGGTATTGCCCGTGCTGATACCGGGGATACCTTAACCCAGTCCGGGTTAATTGTAGGGACTCCCAATTATATTTCTCCCGAACAGATCAAAGGAAAACGCATCGACAGCCGCGCAGACTTGTATGCCTTTGGGGCCACGCTGTACGAATTAATCACCGGTAAACCCATCTTTACCGGCGATTCCTCCATGCAAATCCTTTACAAACACGTCAATGAAGAACCGGAACCCCTGGACTCCCATATGCCCAACCTGCCCAGGGAAATCCAATACATCGTGACCCGGTGCCTGGAAAAAGACCCGGATAAACGCTTCCAAACCGGCGGTGAAATCCTGGAAATCCTGGACAGCAAACGGGCCACCTTCATATCCAGGTACTTGCAAGCCAGGAAAAAAGCCCTTCAACAAAAAACCGGGAAACGCAAAAATGTCATCGGTAAAATCGCTGCCATATTTCTTCTAGTCGTTATCACTGCCGCTGTGGTATTATTATTAAATAAAGAAAAAGGAGTCGAGGTCATATCGAAAAAAGAGGAATCCCCACAGAAAACCCGCGCCAAACCTCCCTTGAAAACCGAAGAACAGCTCCCCACCAAGAGTAAGACTGAAATAGTGATAGAAGACAAAGACACACAAGACAAAAAAGATAAAGAAACACCGTCTGTGCAGGAGAAACAGAAACCACCGGTCGGTCTGAAAAAAGAAAAAGAAACAAAAGAAAAAATAAAACCAAAATCCCGGGAAGAACAAAAAATGCAGCCGCCTCAGCAAGGAACAGTGCGTTTCAGTTCATATCCGATTATCATGCCCGCGGAAGTATATTTGAATGACATCATGATTGGGAAAACCGGCCAGGTTTTTGATAAACACTTTGATCCCGGGGAATATACGTTCACCTTTAAAATCCCCGGGTATGAGGAAATAAAACAAAAAGTGATTGTTAAAACAGGGGAGGAAAGCATCGCCCATGTGAAATTTAAACCTTATGGGCTTGTTACCATCACTGCCCTACCCTTTGCCCGTTTTTTTATCGACGGCAAGGATTATGGTACAGACCCACTGTATGAAATCAAGCTGCCTGAAGGCGAATATACGGTAAAAGCTGTCAAAAAAGGTTATAAAACCGAAGAAAAAAAAATAAAAGTTGAATTCAAAAAAACAGTAACGTTATCCTTTACATTAGAAAAGGTGAAAAAGGAGGAGAAGCATGACACACACAACCCATAAAACAGTAACCATTGTTACCATCGTTTTTTTTACATTAACGGTTACGCTTTTTTCCGGGTCCTATTCAATGTTGTTTTCTTACCCCAAAAATCTGCAAAAATCCGAAGAAGAGATGGAACATGAAATCACCCGGCTGCTGAAAGAAGCAGATGAAAATTATCAAAACGGACGATTTAAAGAGGCCATTATAATTTACGAAAGTGTTATCCAGCGGTTAAACGAGAAAAAAGAACTGGTCAAAACCAAACAAAAATTATTCCAGATCATGGTATCCCTGGCATTGACCCATTTCACCATCCGCGAGAACGACAAGGCCAGGGCACAGTTGGAAAAACTGCTGGCGCTGAACCCCCACCAGGAGCTGGACCCGGAATATTATCCCCCCAAATTCATTAATCTCTTTGAAGAGGCAAAGAAAAATGTATTGGCAAGCCTGGAAATCACATCCGAACCCACAGAAGCGGATATCTATATCAATGACAAAAAAGTGGGGAAAACGCCGTTTAAAAAAGAAAAGTTCGTCGCCGGAGATTATCGTTTAAAAGCCCAATTAAAGGGATACGCTGCCAAAGAAGAGCAGGTAACCGTGAAGGCTGCCCGGGCAAATCAATTCCATCTGCAACTGGAAAAGGAGAAAGTTACGCCGGTGGAACCGGTAACTCCCAAAGAAAAGGTCAAAAAAGAGGCTGAGGAAGAAAAACCCCGGGTGATTGAAAAACCGGCGCCAACTCCTAAGAAAAAGAAAAAAAAGATATCGCCGGTTTTAATTGTAGCGGGTGCGGCAGTGGTAGTGGCAGCCGTCCTGCTGCTGAGCGGTGGCAAAGAAAAGAAGGTAGAACCCAGGATCGTATTCCGGGATTTTATCAATACCGACGAAACCATTATCCGGCGTCTCATCAACAGCGTCTCCATCATCAAGGTTTCCGGGTTACCCAATGTCATTGAAAAGCTGGATTATGAAGTCGTTATCGAACACCCTTCCATCCAGGATTTAACTGTCTCCCTTTTGGGGACCGACAATCGCACCACCTTTTTTCTCTGGAATCGCCAATCCCAGGCCGGTAACTCCCACCGACTGACCGGTTCCAGCACAACATTTAATGCCATCAATCCCAACGGCCAATGGAAGCTCGTGGTGACCAACCACGGCAATGCGCTGGGCAGGATTGTACAATGGAGTTTAAGAATTCACTATAAACAATAAAAAAATTCGTGTAAATTCGTGCAATTCGTGGGCTAAAAAAAAGGAGAAAATGATGAAACTTAAAATTATAGATCAAATTATCCCCTTGCTGGGAATTGTTTTAATTGTGTGTTGTTCAATTTTCAATACCTACACATACGGCCAGGATTGGCCGCCGCCAGAACTGCAAAAAATGGAATCCCAATACCAGGAACTCAGTGCCCAGGCGACGACTCTGGATAATTATGCGCCGGAAAAATTCCCGGATTTCCAGGAACTGGAAAAGATCAATCAACTGGTGGAGCAATTGGATTTTAACAAACGGAAATTCGACCTATTGATCCTGATGTACAATGTATTGGAAGATGAATTCTTTCCCTTTATGTTGAAATATTACCCGCAGCACCCGGAACTCGAACAAAATATACTGGATAAATTAAAGGAATATACCGGCGAAAGCCCCAAAAGTATTCTTCTGCTGCAAGTAAAGATCAATACAGTAGCCCTCCAAATAGAACGGCTGGAAAAACGAATCGAGCGCATACAAACCAAAGCAAAGGAAAAAGAAATTGCCGAAGAAAATAAACGAACCTCCGCCATCGATAAAAAAGATACCTCCATTTCTACACAAATCCTTCAAGTGGAACAAGACCGGAAAAACTATGCGGCAAAACTGAAACAAGAAGAACAAAAATACCGGGAGCTGAAGGAAAAAGAAAAAGAACAGGCGGATAAAATCGTAGAGAAAAAAAAAGAAAGAGAAGAATTACAGCAAAAAAAAGATGCAGCAGCCAATGAAATCGAACGGTTGATTCATCAAACCTTTGCCCGGGTCCGGGAAATTCGACTTAACGGTCTGGAAATACCCCGTTTAAATACGGTTAAAACCTTTATATACCTAACCGATACCTCCACTAAAGCCCTTAAAGAAAAAATTGAAAATGCAAACAAACAAATCCATTCACTGCAAGAACAGCGAAAAAAAGAGTTGATCAATAAACTAATCAAAGCTGTAATCGTCATTACCATTGCTCTTTTTGTAGTTTTTCTTTTTATCGGGATATCCAAACGCATCAGTAAAAGAATCCTCAAAAAAGTAGAAGAAAGTGAAAAAATAGATGACCATCGCAAACAGAGGTATCACACGCTATCTTCTGTTATACTTTCATTTATCAAGGTATTAATATGGGCGATGGCGGTTATATGGGTCCTGGGCGAATTGAATATCGATTATGCTCCCTTCCTGTTGGCAGCTGGTGGAATTACATTGGCCATTGGTTTTGGAGCGCAGTCCCTGGTGAAGGATGTGGTAAGCGGGTTCTTCATCTTAATGGAAGAGCAATTCGCATTGGGAGATTTAGTAGAGATTAACGGACAGTCCGGAACGGTTGAAAAAATCTCTCTCCGTACCATCAAGTTTCGTTCCCTGGACGGGACACTTCATACCATACCCAACGGCAGTATCTCTATGGTTTCCAATAAAGACTATCTGTGGTCACGAGCCGTGGTGACAGTAGGGGTATCTTACGATGAAGACACGCAAAACGTACTTTCGGTGTTGAAAACCGTATGCCAGGAAATTTCAGAAGACCCGGAATGGAAGGAATCACTATTGGAAGAACCCACTCCCCAGGGAATTATTTCATTTGGTGATTCTGCGGTTAATTTCCGGATACTGGCCAAAACGCCTCCGGGTGCACAGTGGGCCGTGGGACGGGAATTACACATCCGCGTCAAAAATGCCTTTGATAAAGAAGGCATTGAAATTCCCTATAACTATATCAACGTCATTGATCGCACCCAAAAACCAGGGGAATAAATCGGGGCTCTCGATTTTGCCGCAAATTTTCCTTGTGATATCTAGCTTTTCAGTGTATAATAAGGATGTAAAAAAAGTTAAAAAACGATTCTCCGGGACCTTCCGGGAATCTAAGGAGTTTTAGACAATGTTAAAGTTGGTAGAAAAAAAAAGATTAATTGAACTGTTAGACCATGAAGACGAGCGGGTGATAATCGCAGCCACCTGTGCACTGGCTAAATTTTTTCCCGGTTCTAAAAATATAATCTCACACCTTCTAAGAATCGGTAATATAAAATTAGAAGCGAAATTAACCCTGTTGGGAAAGATTAAATACTTTGTTCCCACTGAAGACGATATAAGGGAAATTCTTTATTTATTTACCAAATTCAAGGATGATATAAGCCTGGATGCCGAGATTTTGCGAATACATATCATCTCCAGCTTATTGGAATTTCCCTTTCCTGTGCTGGAAAAAAATTTCAGCGCCTTTGCCTTTAATGAAGGACTGCTGGGAATATATGAAATGGTTAAAGAACAGGAAGAGGTGAAAAGCCTGGAACCAGAAGTTCTCTGGAAAAACCTGGAAAAAATATGTTTGGAATACCATGATTATGATATAATGGAGAGTGAAGATGGCGATTATGCCGAAGCTTTGGTGAAAGCGCTCTCACAAAAAGGAGAACCCATTAAGCACAAAATCGTGATGTACCTCAGCCAGGGGTCAATGAATAACTACAGCCTTGAATTTTGCCTGGTAAGATTGGCGGGAAAACTTCGATTAAAAGAGACGGTTCCCTATCTTTTCAGGATATTAACGGAATACGAGCCGGCAGACCTCATCAATGAATCGTGTATTCACACCCTGGGGGAAATTGGCACCCCGGAAGTAGTAGAAACTATCGGTAAATTATACCCGGCCCACGAAGAAATAAGAGGCTTTTTTGCCGACATCCTGGAGGCCATTCCTTATCCATATGCAGAAGACATGGCAATTAAACTTATAAAAAAAGAACATGATATAGAAACCAAAACCTTTCTTGCTGATGCGCTTTGCAGCATTTTTTCCATCAAAAGCAGCGATGTGCTCATCGACATCATTCGCAAAAAGCAATATAATCCTATACTTATGAGTTTGTTGGACAACCTGGTCCCGGTTTACGTGTATCACGGCAAAACCATCCACAACCTGGCAGAGTTGGAAAAAATAAGCAAGGAATACAACGATGAATTTGACAGCCCTGACCCGTTCTATCAAATGATAAAGCAGCGCAGAGCCAGGGCAAAATTGAAAAGCTGGGGAGACCCGGACGATTTCGACGACTACGAAGATGACCCCTATGAAGATATTGAAAACCAGGAAGGAGAGATAATAGAATTTCCCGGTAAAACCAACCCGAGATCCTCAAAAAAAAGGATTAAAAATAAAAGAAAAAAACAGTAGAAAAAAAGCCTCCGGCGGCCAAAACCCTTTTTGAAAAAAAGGTTCTGGACTCCCAAAAACTTTTCATACACGGTCAATCATCGTACCACGCTCCACACCGGTATTTCCCACTAAACAAAAATTTTTGCGGACGTTTCACTGTCCAGGGGCACAATCATTTAAGGACGTCTATGGAGCCGATACATCGTTAGTAACATCTTACGGCTTCCTTGCCCTGCAAATGCCTCCCCACGCAGTGGGGCCCCTGGTCGCCGAAGGCCCGGTTGATATTTTTTTCAAATTTTGCTATTAATTACCTTTAAAGAATTTTAACTGGAGGACTGATGTCAAAGCAGACTAATTTATTAAAAGCAATTTTAGAAAACAATCCCGGTAAAGTCGGCAAATTGCTGAAACCGGGTTTTATGGGAATGATCAAACCAGCCGACATTGATTCCCCTTTAGAGGAGGAATACCCGGATTGGACACCATTGATGGTAGCAGCGGAAAAAGGGTCCCGGGAAATCATTGAAATTCTCCTGGAACATGGTGCAAATGTCAATGCAGCGGATAAAAAAGGTGAAACCCCTTTATCCATTGCCTTAAAAAATGATCATGAAGAAATCTTTGAAATATTTATCAACAAAGGTGCAGACATTAATGCCAGGAACAAAAAGGGAAACAGACCGCTGCATATTGCCGCAGGCAAAGGTTATGAAAACACAGCGGGGATACTTATATCCAGGGGCGCTGATATCAATGCTAAAAATAACAACGGCGATACGGCGTTGACTTCCGCATTAATCAATGGTCATAAAAAACTGGCGCAAATGCTTTTAAGTAAAGGCGCAGCCATTAATGTAAAAAGTCAGAAAGGCAATTCACCCCTGCTCATTGCAGTATCAAAAGGTTATAAAGATATCGTGGAAGCGCTTATCTCCAATGGCGCCGATCTCGATACAAAAAATGCCAGCGGTGATACTGCTTTTACCGAAGCATTAAACAAAGGACATGAAAAAATAGCGGAAATCCTGATGAATAACAATGCAAACATTAGAGTCAAAAATCAAAAGGGCTGTACACCACTGATTCTTGCAGCGTCAAAAGGTTTTAAAGGTATCGTCGAAGTGCTTCTTTCTAAAGGAGCCGATGTCAATGCCCGTGATGAAGACGGCGAAACGCCTCTTTCCATGGCTGAAAAAAGTGAAAATAAGGAAGTCCTTCAATTGATCCAGGCAAAAATAAACGAAAATGCCGCTGCCATCGACTCTGTCAAAGATGGAAATGCGGCTAAAGTAAAAAAGTTACTGGACAACGGTTTTGATATAAATACCCGGAAGCAAGACGGAACCACGATGCTCATGTTAGCTGCTCTTAACGGCCAGCAAGATATAGTAGAGTTCCTTATCACTTCAGGGGCCGACCTGCACCTGGAAGATGAAAATGGGGATAGTGCACTCAGTTTAGCTGCACGGCAGGGGCATAAAGACGTCGTTGAGCAGCTTATTTTTGCCGGAGCAGATGTTAATTTAATGAACCATACAGGATGGAGTCCGTTAATGTTTGCTGCTGTACAAGACCGTATAGATATAATGGAACTCTTGTTGGCAAATGATGCCAATATCGATCTCGGCGGCAATGGAAGCTGGCTGAAATCATGCCTGGAGGAGGATTTAACAGCCCTGGTAAAACCGGGTACAACCGCTGCCCCGAAAGGAAGCCAGCGTGATGAATTCTTTAAAGCCGTGGAGAAGGGGGATTGGGATAAAATAAAGAAATTATTAAGCCAGGGCATCGATATAAATACCAGGAATGAGGATGGTGCAACAGGCTTGATCGCTGCGGCCTTTTGGGGACAGAAAGCGTTGTGTTTTCGGCTCATATTAGCAGGAATAGATGTTACGGCCAGGGATAGTAAGGGTTTTACTGCATTGATGACCGCCTGTGAATGCGAGAAAGAGCAGTTGGATCTGGTATCTTTTTTAATAATGAAAGAGATATCTATAAATGACAGCAGTTCCGGCGGAGCTACTGCACTGCTGAATGCCGCAAAAATCGGACACTACCGTATTGTAAAATTTCTCATCTCAAAAGGAGCCGATATTAACCAAAAGAATCAACATGGGGTAACTGCTTTAATATGGGCTGCGGATCAAGGTCATAAAGATATAGTTAAGCTGCTCATTTCTGCCGGTGCGGATGTGCATGCCAGTACCGATAATGGATATACGGCTTTATCCATTGCCGAAGAAAATGATCATTGGTCAGTTGCGGATATATTAAGAAATGCCATGTAAAAAAAAGCCAGGCAAGAGAATCTTTCATAGTATAAAGTATAAAGGGCCATAAACAAAAGCTTTTGCGGGGGGTCCAGGGGGGCGGTTTTCTCGAAAAGAGCCCCCCTGGCCGCCGGAGGCAAGAAAAGGGATTTCATTTGACCGGGTCTTTTTTTAACTCAGGAGCCATTGGGGAAGGGGAATGATGTTGATTTCAGCATCATCCTCTTGCAGAAACTCTTCCTGGCTGTGGGTCAGTATTATTCCTTTTTTCAAGCCAAAATGTTTCATACCTTTTTTCAATGCGCGGATTTCCCGCTCCCTGGTATCGGCCAATGCCAGGTCATAACTAACCTGGATCAATTGATGAACCTTTCCATTTTCACCTTCAAGAACCACAAAATCTACCTCTTCGCCTTTGGTATTCCTCCAATAATAAAGATCATACCCTCTCCTCTTAAGTTCAACTGCCACCAGGTTTTCCAGGGACCGGCTTCTATCGGGATTCAATGAGAGGTACTTTAAAAAACCATTATCAATAAAATAGACCTTCCTGGGATACTGCAATTGGTCTTTGACATTGGTAGAATAAAATAGGGCCTGGTAGAGAAAAAAAGATTTTTCCATATAGGAGAGGTAATTGGAAATGGTATTCTTGCTGCAGCGGAACCCCATGCTTTTTAATGTATTGGTTAGTTTAGATATGGAAATCATCAAAGAATTCAATACCAATTTGATGGCAGCCATCAGCAAGGCATCTTCTTTTATATTAAAACGTTCGATCAAATCGCGCTGCACCAGGGTCCTGAAATATTCCTGGATCACCTCTTTACGCTCCAGTTCACCGGCATCCACCAGTTCAGGGAAACCACCGTAAACCAGGTAATGGTCAAACAACCGGTTGAATTCAACCTCCTGGTATGAATCCATATCATCGCTGCTTGCAGTGAAACCTTTAAAAAAAAGATACTCCGGGAAACTCAACGGCAAAATCGTATAATTCAGTGTTCGCCCCCGCAGTTCGGTGGGTATTTCCTTCAGTCCCAACTTTGAGCTGGAACCGGTAACAAATAGCTTGTATCCTTTATCCATAATCCTGCGGAGGAACTTCCCCCAACCGGGGATGATATGGATTTCATCCAGGAAAAGAAAGCCGGGTTTTTTATGGTAGAGTTCCTCGATTGCATAAAGCAATTGGGTTAATACCTCTGTGGATTCGGGGAGGCGTTCATCTTCGAAATTGAAATATATACAAAATTCCTTTTCTACCTGTTCTTTGATCAAGAATAAGAGGTAGGTTTTCCCAACTCGACGAAAACCAGTGAAAGTAAAAATCTTATCGGTCTTTTTATTGAAGAGTGCCCTTATATCGAAATCTCTTTTTTTCAGGTTTTTCAGGGTAATCTCCTGGTTTTCCTTTAGGATATCTTTGATGATCTTCCTGATTTCCATTTTAGCACCTCAACTATACAATTTTCATCAATATTGTATAGTAAGCATGTTATTTTTGTCAACTATGAGTATTTCTCACCTGGCACCTTTTTCGTTTTTCTTTATAAAGAAATGAGTGACACAATTTTTTCTGCTTAATCAAACTACTTTACATCACCGGTATATATCGCTTTATGACCTGAAAATATCAACACCAATTTGATAAGATTCGTCTTTTCTATCGTCTTCCTGTATTTTTTATCGATATTGTATGTTTTTAATTGCTCTTCGGCTGTTTGTATTAATGCCTGTACCCCGGGGTCCCCGCGTTTGCTCCCTGATTTTAGATATTTGATCTCCAGGATATAGGAATAGTTTATCCCGGTATACCGGGCCAAAAAAGGTTCCATCACCAGGTCGGCGTATCCTTTGTTCAACTCTTTTTCGCTGTGAATGATGTAGAGATCGCTCAGCCCCAGGTAAACATTTAAAAAAGCCTGGATGGATTTTTCCCCGGTTACCAGGTCCCTTAAACTCATACTCTCTTGCATACTACCGGTAATATAATCCAATAAAGGTTTCCATTGGCCTTTCGCTGCCATCCCTTTCATCAAGCGGCTGTACGTGTATAAATCGATTGAAAAGACATCGGCTTCCTCATACCCCTCTTTGATGTAATCATAATACAAGCGGCGGATGGTTTCATTGGGGATGGTTAAAGTAAGCTCGTCCAGTTCCGAGCTTTTTACGGACAATAAACCAAAATAGAACAAAAGAGATATAAAATTATTCTCATCCACCAGTTTCTCAAGGGGAAAACCCCGGACAATTTTAGCGGAAGTCTCACCTTTCTCTATAATCTCCTTTAACCGTTCGAAATTTCCATTAGGGGCTTTTCCATTTCCCCCAACCTTATCCACCATGATAAGGTGCCTGAGTTTTCCGTAATCAATCCTGACATTCCAATCGATTAACTCCTCAGGAATCTCTTTTTCCGGCATATAATTGTCAAAGAAGTACAACACCATATCCGAATTGAACATTCTCACATTATCTTTTTTGGAAAACAGGTAATTCCCATACCACTGGGATATGATATCCACCAGGTAATCGGTGGGATGGGAAATATTTCCTTTTGACCTGTAATATTCCATCATTTCAACCACATCATCTTGTGTAAATCCCAGCATGCGGTTGAGGGTCGGCTCAAGTGATACATTCTTCCCGATGTTATACCCGCTGGTAACATCATCCATGGTGACGGGAGATACACCTGTTATAAAAGAGCGGCTAATAGGCGCGCCTGTACCGGTAGTTCCTTTTTTCAATGCAGTAAAAAAAGATCGGAAAAAACCCGGACCATGTGTCAGTTTTAGATAGGCCTCTTGACCCACAGTGGCCAGGATGGTGTTGGTAAAATTATCATACTCATCGATAAGCACGTATAATTCCCGGTGAGCACCTTTGCAAAGGAGCAGTAGGTTGGTTAATATATCAGGGGCCGAGGAACTTTCTTCGATGGTTTTGGAATAATAGGCCATTTTTTTATTGGTTGACAGGTAATCGCTGTATTTCTGTATAAAGTTTACTGCTTCGCCTCTAACATGGTTTGAAAAGGAGGTTTCCATTTTATCCGGCTCAGGTTCCACTACAGAGAAATTTAAGCTTAACACCAGGTACTTGCCTCTTTCGTCCGTCGGATGATCATAAATCCACGTACCTTTGAAAAATTCTTCAAACCGGTCTTTGTAGAAGACATCATAATAGGCTTCCATCACGGAAAGAAACAGGGATTTACCAAACCGCCGGGGCCGGATAAAAAATAAATAATCACTGGTGTTTTCAATCACTTCCAAAAACATGGTTTTATCGACATAATAGCAATTTTTTTCAACAACCCGCTCATAGTTTGCCAGCCCATAAGGGATTTTCTTTATGTTCTTATCCTTCATGGTATCTCCGCTCCCATTATATAGGAATTCCCCTATTTTTACAAGAAAAAAGGTTCCAGGCAAAAAATTATTGCCTCGTTGGTACGTGTTCTCTGTGGCTAATTTTTTCTCCCAAATTGCATGTTTTTTCCTATCGATGGCAAAATTCAGCCAAATTCATGAATTTTTTTGCAACGATGGATAAAATAATCCTAAATTCATGAGTTTTTTTGAGACGATGGCAAAATTTATGCAAAATTGCTTGAAATTTGCCATCGGAAGGATTTTTTTCTCCATCGATGGGATTATTTTTGCGTCGATGCGATTTCTTTAGCATCAATGGAATTTTTTTGGCAGTTGCTGTAAAAAAGAAAAAAATTTTGAAAATAGCTTTGTAAATGATAAAATAGGAGGTTCAAATGGGAAAAAAATCGTTTAATCTCAATTTGACCTACAGGAGGTAGATACATATGAAAATACGCTCAATTCGTTCAACTTTTATATTATTTCTAACAATTGTCCTGTTAACCGGTATTGTTTCCGGTGAAACATTGATTCCACCTGAAGAAGTGTTCGGTTTCCCCATGGGCAGCGATCGAAAACTCATCGATTGGAACCAAATCACCGATTACTTTTTTACTTTAGACAAAGGTTCCGATAAGATCATCGTCAAAGAACTGGGTAAAACCACGTTAGGCAAACCTTTCCTGCTGACGATCATTTCTTCGGCTGAGAATATCAAGAACCTCGAACGCTATAAAGCAATCCAGCAGCAGTTGGCCAATCCCTATGATTTACCGGAGGAGAAAGCACGATCACTTGTTAAAGAAGGAAAGGTAGTGGTACTTGTCAGTCTTAATATTCACTCCACTGAGATTGCGTCCAGCCAGGAGTCGGTAGAATTGGCCTATGAAATGGTCACCCGTACAGACCCGGAAATCAAAAAAATTCTCGACAACGTGATCCTGCTGCTTATTCCTTCGCTTAATCCCGATGGCCTGCAGATGGTAGTGGAATGGTACAGGAAGCATGTGGGGACACCCTATGAAGGCTGTTATATGCCGTGGCTTTATCACCACTATGCGGGTCATGACAACAACCGGGACTGGTACATGTTTAATCTCAAGGAAAGCCGACTGACAGCGCCTGTACTTTACCATGAATGGTTCCCGGAAATTGTTTTCGATCAGCACCAGATGGGTTCCACCGGACCCCGTCTTTTTGTACCGCCTTACTCTGACCCGGTTAATCGCAATACCCATTCCACTCTCATGGCGGAAGTCAACATGTTGGGAAAGCATGTGGCTGCCGACTTGCACCAGCAGGGATTCAAAGGCATCATCACCGGGATGCGTTTCAATGCGTTTTTTGAAGGGACCATGTCCAAAACACCGCTTTGGCACAACATGGTGGGCATTCTTTCGGAAATGGCCAGCGTACGTATTGCTACCCCGGTTTATCTACCCCGTGGGAGTTTGGGCAGGTATGGTGCGGAAATACCCAAATATTCCCGGGTGACGGATTTTCTCGATCCCTGGGAAGGCGGCTGGTGGCGGCTGAGGGATATTATCGAATATGAAAAAGCAGCAACTTACTCCATCCTTGACCTGGCTGCCACTTACAAAGAAAAATTTATGATGAATTTTTATTCACTGAATAAAGAGTCTATCGAAAAAGGAAAAACAGAGCCTCCTTTTGCATTTATCGTTCCTTCGGACCAGCATGACCCCAATTCCGCCGCAGAAATGTTGAAACGGCTGCAGATAAACGGTGCCCGGATATACCGCAGTCAAGCGCAATTTGTTTATGACGGCAAAACATATCCCACGGGGACCTGTGTTATACCTTTATCGCAACCCTGCCGCTCCTGTATTAAGGACCTCCTGGAACCGCAGAAGTATCCCCATCTCATATCCTATCCCGGTGGTCCGCCCATTCCACCTTACGATGTCACCGGATGGACCATATCCTTACAGATGGGGGTTGATGTGGTTGAAATGAAAACACCTATCGACGTGGGTCTCACCTTAACCGAAACCTTTGATTTCGGACCTGCTGGGATGATCGATGCCCCGAAAGCCCCGGCAAAAACCTACCTGGTTGAAAGAAGATATAATAACGCTTTTGCTGTTCTTAACGAACTGCTGAAAATAAAAGCCGACGTATACTGGTCCGACCTGGAATTTTCAATTAAAGATAAAACATATCCGGCAGGGACTTTTATTATTCCGGGGGGGAAGGGTATTGCTTCCAGACTAAAATCTCTTGCTGAAGAGTTCAAGGTCCCGGTTTACGGTATCGATCAACCGGTGCGGGTAAAACGAACCAAAGCCATGCTGCCCCGCCTGGGATTGTATCATCCATGGACCGCCAGTATGGACGAGGGCTGGACAAGATTGGTGCTGGACACTTACCGGTTTTCGTACAAACAGTTGTACAATGATGAGATAAAAAAGGGTAAGTTGGCTGAAAAATATGATGTTATTATTATCCCGGATTTATCGATACCGTCAATCGTTGACGGCAAGAGGAGGTGGGGACGCAGGGAACCTGTCCTGGGGGATGCGCTGCAGCCGGAAAAGTACCGGGGCGGCATTGGAAAAGAAGGCATTGAAAACATGACCGCATTTGTCAAAGCTGGTGGAACATTGATCACTTTTGGAGATGCGTCGAATTTTGCCATTGAAAAACTACGGGTGCCGGCGGCTAATGTGTTGAAAGGTTTAGATAGAAAAGAGTTTTATGCCCCGGGTTCGCTGCTGCAAATCGAACTGGACACCGCGCAGCCTTTGGCTTACGGACTGCCGCAAAAAATAGCTATTCGCATGACTAATAGTCCTGCTTTCAGGTTACTTCTTCATATCCAGGAGAGTAAAGCCATCGGGTATTATGGTGAGGACAATCCTTTACTGAGTGGTTGGCTTATCGGCCCGGAGAAACTGGCGGGAAAAACAGCGCTGGCTGAAATCCCGGTTGAAAAGGGACGGGTGATATTGTTTGGATTCAGGGTTCAGAGCCGCGCTCAGACCTATGGAACCTTCAAACTGCTGTTCAATGCCATCCACACCATGCCCCAGGCTTATTAATGAAAAGCTTTTGCGGGGGGTCCAGGGGGGCAGTTTTCTCGAAAAGCGCCCCCCTGGCCGCCGGAGGCAAATTGTAAAATAGAGTTGAATTTTTTATTGATTTATGCTATCCAATACCTGTAACCGTTCAAACTAAAATAAAAGGAGGAACCATGAAACGTAGAAAAGTTAATTTTAAACAGTTCTTTTGCTTATTAACAACAATCATCTTCTGCTGCGGTCTATTGCTGACAGCTCAGCCCACATCGCCTCAACAAAAGGAGCCGGAGACCCGGGAATATGTCGAGGTGGTCAATGTTGTCCTGATCCTGCGGGCACTAAAGAATGGGCAGCCTGCAGCAGGCTTGCAGCAAACGGATTTTACTCTTTATGAAAATGGCAAACCAATGCCTTTGACCAGTTTCCGGGAAGTCCGCAGGAAAGTGGGGGAGCATGCAGGAGATGAAACTGCAAAAACCCAGGTTGAAGAAAAAACAGCAGCAGCACAAAAAGCGAAAAAACGGTTGTTTTTCTTCTATTTCCGGGTATCCGAGCCGGACCCCAAAATTCAGAACGCATTGGATTATTTTTTCCGTCAGGTCTACAAGGAAGGGGACTATGCGCTGTTGATGTTTGGAAACCGGGTGTTTCCCATTACTCGCCGCTCCCAGTTGGAACCGGTATTGTCATCATTTAATACCGCTTTAGCCCAATTCGTGGAAAAAGCAAGATCTGAAAAACAAAGGTTGACCAGCGACCTGGAACGGTTGGTCCGGCAATTTTTAGAGGAAATCAGTAAAAATCCGAATCTCCAGGCGCAAAATGTAAACCTGTTGATCTCCAGGTTTAAGATTGCCTGGCAGGAGTCCGGACAGGGTAATCTTACCCTGATAGAAGAGAAACTCAATGCGATTGCCGCCTCCTTAAAGAAAATAGATATTGAGAAATGGGGTTTTGTATTTTACCAGGAAGACAGGTTCCCCTTTCTGAACGTGAACAGCATACGGGGACTGGGCGGCTCTGCTTTGCAAATTGTCAGTCTCCGGAATCGGTTGGAACAGATTGGACCGAACACGAATCAAATCCAGCAGAGCCTTCAGACCATCAGGAATTTCCAGCAGGCATTTATCGAAGCCAATGCCACTTTCCACCTTTTGCTTTCCAACCCCACATCCCTGGGAAAGCTGGACAGCGCTTACTTGAGACATGCAGCGATTCATACCGATTGGCAGTGGGCATTCAGGAGTATCAGCGAGGCCACGGGCGGCGGCATTATCAAGGACAACAATTTGCCGGAATCCCTGGCTCAAGCGGTAGAACGGGAGGATGTCTTTTACGTTTTAACCTATGCTCCTGCCGCTGGTGGAGATGAACGCCGTAACATCCGCATCCAAACCCAGCTGCCGGGGATTAAACTCCAATACCACCGGCAGGTGATTGTTTCTCCAGTGGATAAAATTGCTATTGAGCTTTTCTCCTATAATCACCCACTTCTTGAATTTACCTTGAAAAATTACCGTCAATTTTTCGATGGCACCCGTCTATATGGCGATATCGAGGTTAAAATCACCAGCATCGATGCCAACGGCGATCGCAGGACCTTTAAAAAAATACTTGAACCTGTTAAGGATGAAATGGGGGTGTCTATGAACCTGAATTTTCCTTCCGGTGGAGATTACTCTCTAATTATAGAAGCCAATGACCGGCAGACCGGGCAAACCGCCAGGGTTAGTCAAAAAATCGCTGTCCCTGAAAGCAAGTATCAATTAGAACCGGTGCTGGTAACCGAAGCTCTCGAAGAAATGAAAGGCGCCGAGCATAAACGGACATTGGATTCTCTTTTAAAAAAATCAGCCCGATATTGTCAAAAATTGAAAAAGGCAACCTTCTATTTTATCTGTACCGAAGCGGTCATCGACAGCCATTGGTACAAGGGAGGCCTGGTAAGAGAAAACAACTACCTTTACGATTACCAGATCATCAAGGAAGACAACGGTAAGATGAATGAGACCCGGAAGTTGAGACCCACGTCAACAGAACTCCTGGAAAAAGAGAGCATAGAAACAGGGAAAGCAAAGGACCAGGAAACCATTTTAACCAATTTCTTTTCAAGTTATCCTTTTTTGATGCCCATCAGTATGCTGGGAGAAGAGAATCAGTCAAAATACCGCTACCGCTTGTTGAGTCCTGAGACCATCGCCAGGCGCACTTTCTATAAAGTCGGTGTGGAACCCAAAGAGGAAGGGGTCATGATAAAAGACTCCAACTACGGTGTGGTGTGGATCGATGGGGAGGATGGTTCGGTATACAAAATTAAATTAGACGCTAATTCCCTGGGTGGTGTGAAAAAACTCAAACAACTGGCCCGGGCAAAGAGAAACCGCTTAAAGATCACTGATGTTCATTGGTATGAAGTGCAGCGTAAAGGGATCCGGTTTCCCAGCCGGACTGAAATTAACTGTTCGTTCCTGGATTGGGACCAGGTAAAGAGAGTGTGGGATCGTCTTATATCAGAGGCCCTGGAGCAGGTGGGAACTGTTTTTGAATATAAAAAATATCAATTTTTTAATGTCAATGTGGATGTGGTGGAGACCGGTCACCAGTAACAAGTGGTAACGGTTAAGCCACGAAGACACCAAGACACAAAGTAACACAAAAGGTTTTATTATAAATAAATCCTTTGTGTCTTCGTGCCTTTGTGGCTAAAATTACAATTGCTGATGGAGATGGTTTATTTCTTGACAAAAGATTATATAAATGATAGAAATGAACTTAATTCAAAAAAGGAGAATTACATGAAAAGAATATTCGTTTTATCCTATATCATGGTATTACTTTTAATATCATCGATAATCGCAGCTCAAACCCCTCCTGCTAAATTCCTGGGTCATGAAGTAGGCGCTGATGGTAAACTGGCTGATTACAACCAAATCCAGGCTTACTTTCAAAAACTTGACCAGGAATCAGGTAAGATCAACGTGCTGACAATTGGTAAAACAACGTTAAACAAACCCATGATCATGGCAGTGATCACTTCGGAAGAAAACATGGCAAAGCTGGATACCTATCGCAGCATCTCAAAACGACTGAGAGATGCAAGAGGATTAACCGATGAAGAAGCTAAAAAGCTGGCACAAGAAGGTAAAGTGATTGTCCTGATCACCTGCAGTCTCCACGCCACCGAAATTGCCGCAGCGCAAATGTCCATGGAGTTCGCTTATAAACTGGTAACCGGGGAAACACCCTTTAACGCGGATAAAGTACTGGATAATGTCATTGTTCTCCTGGCACCCACTATCAATCCTGATGGTCATCAAATGGTAACGGAGTGGTATCGAAAAAACCTGGGAACTCCTTATGAAGGCAGCCGTATGCCCTGGCTTTATCATCATTATGCCGGTCATGACAACAACCGTGATTGGTTCATGTTTAATCTTGCGGAGACAAAAGCGGTAACTAAAGTGTTGTACCATGATTGGATACCGCAGGTGCATATCGATGAACACCAGATGGGTTCCACCAGCGCCCGTCTTTTTTTACCGCCTTTTATGGACCCGCCGGTTCCCACGATTCATCCGCTGGTCTGGCGGGGTATCGCCCTGTGCGGGACAAACATGGCCTACGATTTGCAGCAGCACGGTTATAAGGGTGTTGTTTATGGAAGAACGTTTACCGGGTGGTGGATCGGCGCCTGTGACGATACCGCCTGGCTGCATAACTCCATCGGGCTTTTAAGCGAAATGGCATCGGTGAAAACCGCGACCCCTATTTACATCGATCCCACTGAAATCCGGGGATCCTACATTGAAAAACGTATTCAATTCCCGGACCCCTGGCCCGGGGGCTGGTGGAGACTAAGAAACCTGGTGGACTACGAATTGATACTTTCGATGAGCCTGGTAAAAACCGCTTACCTTCACAAAGAAGACTTCCTCTATAATTTTTACCGGATGTGTAAGGACTCCATTGAAAAAAGGGCTGAAGGACAACCCTTTGCCTTTATTATCCCCAACGATCAGCGCGATTACCCCACTGCCCTCAAAATGCTGGATATTCTTATGCTGGGCGGTATTGAAATCCACCGGGCCAAAGAAGATTTCGCGGCCGACGGCAAATTATATCCCGCCGGTTCGTTTGTTGTGCTGATGTCCCAGCCTTACCGGCCTTATGCCCAGGCGCTGCTGGAGAGACAGAAGTACCCGGACCTGCGTGAAAGCCCCGGTGATGATCCCATCCCCCCCTATGACAATGCCGGATGGACCTTACCGCTGCAAATGGGAGTGGTCTGTGACCCTATTGAAAAACCTTTTAAAGCGGCCCTGGAGAAACTGGAGAAAGTGCCGTATCCGGCGATAACTCCACCAAAAGAAGATGCAGCTTATATTATCCTCGATTCCAGGAATAATGCTTCCTTTTCAGTGGTTTTTCCTCTATTGCAGGATAAAGCGGAAATTTACCGCTCCGGGGATTGTATCAAAGGAGATGGTTTTCATGCCTGTGCTGGCAGTTTTATTATAAAAAACACGCCGCAGGTGCAAAAAAAACTTCCCGGTTTGTTAAAAAAATGGCATCTTACTGCTTATGAGCTTAAAGAGGCCGCCGGTATACCTAAAGCTCCTTTAAAAAGATTTCGCGTCGGGCTTTATCAATCATGGAGGTCCTCCATGGATGAAGGATGGACCCGGTTTGTGTTTGACGATTCGGGTATACCTTATACCACCCTTCATAATAAAGACTTCAAAGGCACGAAGAAAAAGAAAGTAGACCTGCGAAAAAAATATGATGTTATTGTGTTTGCCGATGAAAGCCCGGAGATCATCAAATCGGGAAAACCGGACCCCACTTCCCGTTGGGCCAGGCGTTTTACGGAAATGCCGCCGCCTTATAAAGGGGGCATCGAGAAAGAAGGGGTAGAGGCCTTAAAGGATTTTGTTGCCCGCGGTGGGATTCTCGTGTGCATGAACAATGCGAGTAGATTGGCTTTAAAGGAATTTAAAATGCCGGCCAGGAATATCCTGGAAAGGGTTGACCGCAGTAAATTTTTCTGTCCCACATCTCTTTTAAAGGTAAACGTTGATAATAAGACCCCTATTGGGTATGGGATGCCCAAACAGGCGGCAGTAATGTTTTCTCGAAGTCCGGCTTTCAGTACCTGGGTACCTTCGGGTGAGTGGGACCGAAAAGTGGTTGCCAGTTATCCGAAGGAAAAGATTCTTTTAAGCGGTTGGCTGTTGGGAGAAGACCTGATTGCCCGTAAGCCTGCGCTGGTGGATTTCAGATACAAGAAGGGGCATATCATACTTATTGGTTTTCGTTGTCAACACCGGGCTCAATCTCACGGGACATATAAATTTCTCCTCAACGCCCTTCTATACCCGGAGATCGACTGAAACCAAACAAGAAAAGGTGGGAAAAGGAGACAGGCCAGAAATCGGATTAGTGAACTGGTACGCCATGTAACTCCCATTCCTCTTCTTCTTCATTCTCAACCAGGTAGTAATACTTCTCATTAGCAATATGGAAAAAACGAACCGTTCGACTCAATATCCGGGTAATCAGTGAGGCCAGGATGGGTTTAGGTAAAAAAACGGTTTTGAGGTCTTTGCCTTTCAAATCAAGGATGTGATATTTCTCTTTGCCCTTTTGAGTTATATAGGTGCGCACATATATTTTTCCGTCTATAACCAATATATCCCGGATGGGGGGAAAGTTATCGGGATAATGGAAATCCAGGAGTCTTTTGTATTCATCCCATCCACCTGCCTGTTTCATCTGGAATTGAACCAGTTTATCATTCTTAAACTCCTGGAGCAGCACCTCTTTGTCTTTTTCTGTTACCTTTAAAGGGATTCCTTTTTTTTGGATTTTATACAACGCATTTCCTTTACTGTCAAACACTTCAATGATAAAGCCTTTGGCACTTTCTTCTACATAGATTTTATTCTCATATACAGCTACATTGACGGTATCGGGCAGCATCCGGATATTTCTTCCCTGTTGGGGTAGGAGTTGTTTATAAAGTTCTTTGGAGGCATTCATTTGGGCATCAATCAGGGTGATGGTAACATAGGCTTTTTTATCTTCACCGGCTTTAAGCGTGGTAGCGACAAATCCGTCTCCCACCGGTAACACATTAGAAAGCCGGCCTTTTTTTCTGATTTCCTTTTCCATGGTGCCGTCCCTGGTGAAGATGATGATTTTATTGGTTCCATCCACTAATATTTTATTATCGAAGGCCGTGAGACCATTGGTTATGAAAGGAATCTGGGCTATTTCACCAGGACCTTCTCCTTTTTTCCCAAATTTTTTTATTAACCTAAAGTCTTTTAATAAGTAAATAAAAATGGTTGGGCCTTCCATAATATAACACCTATCGCCAGCCACCACCAATTGTTCGGGATTCAGCACTTCGGTTAGTGTGCCGATTTGTTCCCCGCTGAGATGATACACAGTGATGGCTGCCAGGACAATTAACAATATCTTTTTCATTTTCATATCCTCCTTAATCATGTTAATTGATCTAGAATATACGTAAAAACAGGCAAAAAAGTTTTACCAAAACCTTGATAAATTTGAATAATTTTTTTTTTATTTTTCGTGCCTGTCTCGAATGCCACTTTTTTTTCAAAATAGGAAAGGAATAAACATCTTGGTTTGTTCCATACCAGTTTGAGCATCATTTGTGTTTATTAAACAATACTCTTATATCATGAATCAAAAAATTATACAATGATTTTTCTCGAAATTGGAAAAATTAGCCACAGAGGCCACAAAGGTACACAAAGTAACACGAAGTTTGTCGGCAGTTGGCAAGCAGAAAAAGAAGAAACAGCGAAAACTTTTTTTATATTTATACGTATTAACAAGTGAATGAAAAAAATAATCATTACAAACTACAAATTATAGGAGGCAAAAAATGATTCGTAAACAAGCTTTACAAACCCGGTTATTAATCGTGTTGGCCATTCTAACCATCGCTTTATTGGTCGGATGTGCCGTAAAAAGGAATATTTGGGGAGACCCCACCTCGGGTCTGAACTTGACCTACCGGATGGGAGAAGATCAAATATTCAAGTACCAAACTTCTTCCCAGGAAAGCCAGAAGTTAGATATGATGGGCCAGACCATGGTAACAAAAACCAAATCCGGCAGTCAATTCTCTGTGCAATTTAAAGGACTTAAGGAGAAAAATCTTCTGCTGGGGATTACTGTAGAAAACATGAAGATAAATACCACCGGTGGTATGGCAGGTGATATTACTCCTGACTTGAGTGCCATAATCGGGAAAAGTTTCGATATGACTCTCTCTCCTCTGGGTAAAGAAGGGGGATTTTCCGGGACCGAAGCACTACAATACCAGACAGGTCCATCGGAGAAACACAACATTGAATCCTCATTTAAAAGAATCTTCCCCGACCTTGCCGGCAAACCTGTAAAAATCGGTGATACCTGGACAACCAAAGAGGATTTCACAGAAAAAGCCGGCAGCGTCGATATCCACGTGATTACAGAAAATGTCAATACCCTGCAAGGATTGGAAACCGTAAATGGATTAGAATGTGTCAAAATTGAGTCCAAGATAACAGGTACCTTTGACGGCAAAGGAAAGCAAATGGGAGCTGAATTTACCTTTAAAGGAAACGTAAAAGGGACCACTACCTGGTACTTTGCTTACAAAAAAGGTATTTTTGTCAGTATGAAAGCCAATAGTACTTCAGAAGGCTCAGTTGAAGTCAGCGCCCAGGGGATGACCATTCCCCTGACAACCGAATCCAGGGCTGAGATCAACCTGATCCAGTAAGAATGCCCCTCCGGGTTGATAGGGTGGAAATACATTTGATTTTTTTTCTCCATTATGCTATACAAAAACTTTCAACAGGAGAGGAAACAACAAAAAGGAGTTTAATATGGAAAAGAAAAAAGTAATCATTATCGGTGCCGGGATTTCCGGATTATGCGCAGGATGTTACCTGCAGATGAACGGTTATGATACTGAGATATTTGAACTTCACGACACCCCGGGCGGTTTATGCACGGCATGGATGAGGAAGGGATATACATTCGACGGCTGTATTCACTGGCTTGCCGGTTCCTCACCTTCCGATCCTTTTTATAACCTGTGGAATGAATTGATCGATATGAAATCCCTGGAATTCATGAATCCCGACAAACAGTTCCAGTTCGTTTCATTAGACGGGAAAGTGCTGAACCTTTATACCGACATCCCGAAACTGGAAAAGGAACTCATGGAAAAGGCACCTGAAGATGCAGCATTCATTAAAACGTTCATCAAAGCGATAGAAAAACTGGAAAAATTCGAAATGCCCATTGATAAAGCCCCAGAAGTGATGAATCCCTGGGATAAGATAAAAATGATATTCAAAATGCTGCCTTTTATGGGAACCCTTTCCAAATATGGAAAGGTATCAGTGCTTGAAATTGGTGAAAAATGCAAGAACCCGCTGCTCAGGGAGACCTTCACTTACAACAAACTTTTCAACAACTTCGCTTTCCTGGGTCTGCTGATGGCACTTGTATGGTCAAGTAAAAAGACCGCGGGTTATCCCATCGGAGGTTCCCTGCCTTTTGCCAGGATGTTCGAGAAAAAATACACGGACCTGGGCGGTACCATACACTACAACTCAAAGGTAACCGGGATCACTGTTGAAAACAACACGGCAAAGGGAGTAGAACTGGAAAAGGGCGAAAAGCACCGGGCAGATATCGTAATTTCCGCGGCAGACGGCTATTATACAATCTACCAAATGCTCCAGGGAAAATATACCGATAAAAAGATCGAAAACCGTTACCAGGGGAAGGATAAATTATTGACCCCCTTTCCCTCTCTTTTGTATGTTTCACTGGGTATCTCCAGGAACCTTGACCACCTGCCCCATCAAGTGGTCTACCAGATCAATGAACCCATCCTGGTGGATGATACCACGGCACACACCACACTCAATACAACCATATATAATTTCGATCCCACTCTTGCAGAAAAGGGGAAGACCTGCGTCATTGTCATGTTTGAATCATACGGCCATGAGTATTGGATGAATCTCAGGGAAAATGACAGGGATAAATACAAAAAAGAAAAACAAAGAATAGCCGACAGGGTAATAGATCTGCTTGAAGAAAAAATAGGCGATATCAAAAAGAATGTCGAAGTGATCGACGTGGCAACCCCGGCAACCTTCTTCCGGTATACCAACAACTGGAGGGGGAGTTACGAGGGATGGCTTCCCGGACCCGGGGCCCTGATGTATAAAATAAAAAAAGAATTGCCCGGTCTTAAAAACTTCTACATGATCGGCCAGTGGGTGGAACCGGGCGGTGGCCTCCCCCCTGCGATCGGTTCAGGCCGCAGCGTTACCCAAATCATCTGTAAGAAAGACCGAAAAAGGTTTATTTCAAAGCAATAGCGGGTCATTCCTACTGTTATCGCTTTTTCCATATTGGAAGTGAAGCCGGTTTAAACTGTATATAAAAAATTTTTATTATCAATGGTTTTTCAGTTGTTTACTCAGCATTTTATCAATGGTTTCATCGGTATAACTGAGTAATTTCCCGAACTTCCTGGCGATTTCCTCCTCTACACCTGCTAGCTTGCCCTCCTTTTCCGCTTTGGCTTTAAAGGCTTTAAGCGCTAAATATTCATCCAATACCTACCGGTTGTTCCAAGCCCTGCTTTAATGAAATGTCGTCTTTTCATTATTTTGTGCTTCATATTCACTCTCCTTTTTATTTTTTAACTTGCCGGGATTCTTGCGGTGTATTATTTTATAAATGCCTAGGCTTATAATCGGGATGACAAAAACGACAAAGAAACCCCAGCTAATGGTTCCGTACCCTTTTGCAATCAAATCAATCAAACCAAACGTTGAAATACCCAGACCTATCAAAAGAAGGACTGCAGCTACAAGGGGCCTTTGCCATTGAGGAAGCTCTTTTCCTTTGGCCCGCAGTGCGGATTGTATTCTTTGGTTGAAAGCATGAATAAGACCTGTGCCTGTTTCGATTAAAGTACCGAAAAGAATAACCTGGAAAGAGATTAGTAACAAAGGCGATCCAATTTTTTGCAGGATAAATACGGCAGGAATCTCCTGGCCCAATACAGCGGGATAATAACTGACAACGGCAATGTAAAAAAGAAAACCCGGCATAATACCAATCAAACCCCCAATCAAACCTGCGGACACAGCTTCTTTCCTGGTTTCTATGTGGTTGAGACAAAACAGGATAACAGGAATAACTCCCAAATTGTAAAGTGCATATTTGAACCCTCCTAAAGACCATCTTGAAAGCATAACTCCGTTGGAAAAATTTTCCTGGATCCGGGGACCGAATTTAAGAAGAGCAGCAATAAGAAAAAGCCCGTAAAGAATGTAAAGCAGAATCGACCAACTGGAAAGGAATTTTTCAATCATATTACTCCCTTTAAAAGTTAAAAACCCGATTGCGGCTAACATGATCATTACCCCAATGATGTAGGGAATGCCAAAATTATCCCTGATTATAACTCCGGCTGCTGAACCGATGACTGCCAATACAATAAACAACAAAATAAAATAAAGAATTTCAAAAATAAACCAAAAGGGGCCCAGCAGTTTATTGAAAAATGTCCGATAATCATATGCGTGAAATTTCCGCGAGAATTCAAACGTTACAGCTAATAATATTGCCCACATGGCTGTTGTCAAAAGCATTCCCAAAAGTCCACCTAAAGGCCCGTAACTAAGAAAATACTCGACTAATTCACGGCCCGTTCCATAACCTCCAGCAATAACAACCGATTGAAAAACAAACCCGGGAAGCAGGTACTTTTTAAAAAATGAGCCTGTTAAAAATTTCATTGTGCCTTCCATGTATATTTTAAATGAAATATCAAATTATATCAATAGAATCACGAAAATTCCTGTTGAAACCGGCATGAATGTGTAAAACTGTATTGTGGCTGTATAAAGCTTCGGCACTGACCTAAAAAGCTTCGGTGTGGATATATAAAGCTTTAACAGAGATACGGCTTTAAAGTATGGAGTCAGGTATTTTATTTCTTCAACGAAATCGGAAGGAAATGTTGAACGTCATTGATTTACTTTAATTTCTCTTTCTATATGTGCGGATTCATTTCCACTTTGGTCTTTGCAATAGCAGCATAACGTATATTCTCCGGATAAATCAAAAACGCGATAGACCAGGTAACCTGTTCATCCAGGAGGGTGACGGTGCGTCAAAACGTCAAAACAGGAGGCCAAAGAAGGAAGGGAATTATAAATGATAAATAGAAAAAAATTTGTCTGTCCCGTTTTTCTGATATCTTAGAATAAACTAAAAAAAATAAAAAAACATGCATTCAATTGTTGAATTCTCATTCGATTTCAATTAGAATACTACCTTATGAAAAACAAAAAGACTTTGAAACCAGTTTTTACTACCTGGGGGAAAAAAAATATCAGAATAATGAGGTTTTTTTAAAAAATTTAAATGATTAGACAAAAAAAATGTATGAAGGAAAAAACGATTTCCCCATCAGTAGGAGGGTAAAAACATGAGTACAAAGACCGGATTATTTGTTTATAGGGTATGCCTGGTGCTTATCGGCGTATTGGTTGTTTCTCTATCCAGTACCCATATACTGGCAGCATCTAGTTATTACGGGTTAAAAACAGGATTTCCCGCATCTGACCTTTCATGGGTACAGAATTGGAAGGGCTTGAGCGTGAAACGCACCTCCCCCACTTCCTTTGAGGTCCGCCACACCTTGTATCATGGATCAACCGGAGCATTAACCCAGGATCACATCTTTGAGATCCATTTTTACGGAATGTGCCCGGAAACACTGGGAGCAAGAATAGGGGGTCAGGTAAATTATTATCAACCTCAACCTCACCATAATTAGAATTGCTGTATTTTCACGGCCGGGCTTGATTTTCCTTTTTTATTGTGTTATACCTATGTTTACACTTTAGGAGGAAAGAAAAAAATGAAAAAGACAATGGTGAGTTTAGTCGTTTTAGTGAGTTTTCTGGCTGTATCGCTCATGGCACAGATGCCAACTCCCCCCAAACCATTGGACACCCCCATAATCAGGTGGATGCTGGGGGAATGGGAAGGGTGGATGAATAGCCCCATGGGAAAAAGTCAGGAATGGATGGCGTGCAGTATGGGATTGAATGACCAGTTCATGCTGATCGAAGGCAGCAGTAAAGCCGGCACGATAAAATATCACGGTATGGGGGCTGTGACAGTCGATCCCAAGACCGGTGATAGTGTCGGCTATTGGATTGATAATTACAGAGGTATGTTCGAAGGCAAAGGCAAAGAAGAGGGTAACAAAGTAGTCATGGAATGGAGCGGTAACATGGGCAAATCCACACGGATCATGGAAAAAATAGGGCCCGACAAAATGAAAATCACTGTAAAGATGCCCGGACCCGACGGTAAAATAGTGGCTGTGTCCGGTGAAATGACCCGCATAAAGAAAACCAAATAAAAGGAAAGGAGACAGGCAAGAAACCGAAAAGAAATAGGAATAAAAAGCCGGAGAAAGCACCTCTTCCGGTGAAAGACAATATAATCAAAACCAAATGTAATAGGAATATACATTGACAATTCCTACTAGGAATTGAAGGAGTAGACGCAATCAAACCTTTTAGACCTTACTTATTCCTTTTCAAAACATTGGTGTGAAAAATAATTAGAATACCGGTGTTTTGCGCCTGACGGCGTGGAACGCTTTACAGGAAAGTGACGGTGCGTCAGAATGTCAGAACGTGACAACGTTAAATGAGGGCCAGTGATAGGTAACAGTTAAGTGCCAGCCACAAGCCACAAGTACCAGACAGCCCCAACCACAAGCTGCAAGCACCAGCTAAAGCTAAAAGCTGGAGCTTGAGGCTGAAGCTGGTGCTAACAACTGCTGGAGCTTGCATCCTAACTATTACATAAGTAGAAATACTCATTTTTTTACAAAAGGGGTTGACTTTCTTTCTTAAGGTGTGGTAAAAAGTTACTTCCGGGAAAAACCGGCGATGATTAGATTGGAAGAACATGAGTTGGCTGGGTTAATGGGGGTAAAGGTTAGAGTGACACCCTCTAAGGGCGGGAGCCTAACCGTTTTGAATTTTATTTTCCTTCCTTTTAAGTATGGGGGCAGGTATTTCATTTTTCGGCAGCTTTTGAAACGGTGATATAGACACAAAATATGTGTTCAGGTAATTTATTTGCCATATAATTTCCCGGACGGGTGGGCAGGAATTCTTTTTTGGTATTGAAAAATAAAATGGTAATTCGATTTACCATTTCACCGGTGAGCAGTTGAAAGGCAGACTTTTACCCCCCAAATATCTCAATGCTTTCTTAGTATTGGAGATAGGATTGCATTTTATCTTTCCAATACAACAACTTATTCATGCACCGTATACTTATTTAGGATTTGTGAACATTGGTATTGGAATCGTGCTAAATGTCTATTCCGGTGGATTCTTAAGAAGGATGAACACCACCATCGACTTCCATGAGACAGCCACTGAATTAGTAGTAACAGGTCCATTTCGGATGAGCCGTAATCCAATATACCTGAGTGTAATCATATTATCGCTCGGGATTGCAATACTACTTGGTTCATTAATCACGTTTATTTTTCCTGCATTGTTATTTCTAATCTTGAATGTTTTCTATATCCCTTCTGAGGAAATGACAATGGAAAAAACATTCGGCAAAGAGTATTTGGATTACAGAAAAAAAGTTAGAAGATGGATTTGAACGAGAAATGAGGGTGGTGTCAGGTAATTTATTTGCCCTATCATTTCCCGGACAGTAAATATGGGGTCAGATAATTTATTTGCTTTTTGGTTCTGGCTCGTCCGGGTTTTGGTCAAGCCAGAATACTGAATAAAATTAAAAAAATATTACAAGGAGGTCGTTGTGGAAAAGCAAAAATCAGTTACCAATCAAGTTTTTATAAGTTACGCGCTGGAAGATAAAAGAATAGTTGAAAAATTATATAAAGGATTAAAGCAAAAAAAACTGAATCTATGGTGGGACAAGGTCTGCTTGAATAAAAAAAAAGATTTGGAAAATGAAATTGCGCGAGAAGTTAGCGAAAGCAGATTTATTCTATTTTGTATAAGTAAAAACACATTACGTAAAATTATTTCGAAAACACACCGTTTTGTAAATGAAGAGTTGAATATTGCCTATAACGCAACTCAAAAGAGGAATGATACCGATTATGAAATTATTATTGTACAACTTGATGGCAGTCACATGCAAGATAATCGAATAAAAAGTTGTATTCAATTTGACCTATATGATGATTTTAAGAAATGCATTGACAATTTATCCACCTACATACATAAAAAGATTGCTCAAACTTCCGTAAAAGAGGGATATAAAAAAAACATTCATAATCAATTGACAAAATCAATGATGGCACATCATGCCGGCGACTATAAAAAGGCGTTGAAAATTTTAGATCAGATTATTGGTATTTCACCGGAGAACTACGATGCGTGGAATAATAGAGGCGCGATAATGAATGAACTGAGTCGACACCAGAAGGCACTAGATGCATTTAATAAGGCGGTAGAAATTTCACCAAAAGCCTATGAAGCATGGAACAATATGGGGGTTGCTCTATACTCATTGCATAAATTTGATGAGGCTGTAGATATAGCGAATAAAGCGTTGGACATCAATAAAAATTTTCATGATGCATGGGTTACCAAAAGTACTGCCTTAATTGGTGCCGGTAGATATAAAAATGCCATAGAAATAATTAAAGAGGGGTTGAATAAAGTTTTAGGAGGTAAAGGGAAAAGTTATCTTTGGAATAATATGGGTGTGGCATTAATGAACTCTTATCAACTTATTGAAGCTGAAAAGGCATTTAGAACCGCAATCAAACTAAATCCTGACTATGACCTACCCCATAAAAATTTAGAATTCATGGAAAAAAATAAAGAAATCTTGGAAGAAAAAAAATTGGAGTATATACGGGGACTCCTTACTGAAAATGGTATTACATAAAAATGAAAATATGGGGTCAGGTAATTTATTTGATAAAATCTTTTGGTGCCATTCTATCCTGACTGGGGCTACACTGAACTCTTTAAAATAAAAAATGACCGTTTATACCAGTTGATCGAAAGTGAAGAAAACGACGTGTGGGAGCTGCATGTCACCGCTGTGAATTAGAAAAAAAAGGACAGGCAAATTTTTTTCACGAAGGACTCAGGTTGTAACTGAGGTTGAGGTAGAACCAAAAAAGGACAGGACCAAAAAACCTTGATTTTTTTTTGGCTAAAATGATATAAATTATATCTAATATTGGGATATATGAAGCAGACAGCTGGATATGGGATATAGTGCCAGGTAATTTATTTTTACTTGCTATATATCAATTTCGATATGTATTGCCGGGTTATTTTTTGGGGGGAGAAACCTGTTTTCGAGAAGCGGTTATGATCTCTCCTTTGGAATTAACGATAAGAACTTTATCATCTAATATACAACTAGCACGCATCCTTTCTTTAAATGGGATGTGTTTTAATATTTTTGAATTGTCATCAAATGTTATAAGGTCAGCTCCATTTTCAGTTTGAACTATTGTTAATTTTTTATCAGGTGAGATTTTTTGAGGCACCTGCCAACCACGTGGTCCCTCGCCAATATGTAAATAAGGACCACCTGGTCCTTCCCACCTTAATCCATGCCCAAATACTTGAGGTCGAGGAAAATTCCCTTTATGGAAGCGCAATATACACCCATCATTAAGATTAAAAGCTACTATCCTGTGAAAAGGATATGCAATAAATAATTGATTTGTATTTCCTGAGAGAAAATATTGACGTTCGAAGCAATATGGAATTCTGACGGTCCATTCAAGATGTTTAATATCTTTCCACAACTCAAGCGTTTGTTTTTTGATAAGAATCATTTGGTGCTCAGAAATAAAAATAATATCTTCCAGGTCATTTGCAGATATTTCCTGTTGTGATAATAATGATAACAACGAATCTGAAGTTTCATTATATTCCCAGAGATAGGCAAGGCCAATATCAAAGGAAATAATCCTTTTGGATGATGGACTGAAGACAATACCTTGTATCGGTCTATTATGATTATCAATTTTAAAGGCAATTCTTTCTTGCTTAATGTGCCAGAATAATAAACTGTTTTTATGAATTTCATTTTCTGGACAAAAAACAAGATACTTTTCATCATTGGAAAATGCTAATGGTTTACCGGAATATGGGGGTAGTATTTTTGATATTTTATCAGCAAATGGCAGTGAGTATATTTCAACATTTTCATCAAAATGAACCGCAAAGAAATTTTCTTTAGGAGAGACAAGCATGGTAATAATATCATATCCTTTTCCAGTCAACTCTATTGGTAAACGTTCTTTTTCTGATTGAAGTACAATCCGGTTATGAGTTTCCGGGAAATAATATAATGGATGTTTTTCTAAATACCCGATATCTTCTGCAAATCCAGCGCAAAACATTACCTCACCCGGTTCACTTAAAACCCTGCTGGTTCCTTTAAAATACCATTCTTTCACATGATAACTTGAAGTAAGACATAAAAATGAATCTTCCTTTGAGAATGCAACTGCAATCCAGTTCTCTCCGGTGGACAAAATTTTAGATGGCACCTGGTTATTTATACTTTCCCATATATCTCCCGATGTTGTTGCCCATCGTAATATAAACCCGTCTTGAAAAATTGATAATATTCCAGCTTGATGTTCATACGCACTAAAAACAACCTCCCCGGTTTTAAGATCCCATATATCTGCTGTAAGGTCACTATAACCGGCGAAAACATATCGATTGTCGTCTGAAATTGCAATTGAACTTACAAGAGTGTGTCTTACCCATTGATCTTTTCCTACATATTGATTTGTACGAGGACTTCTTAGAAATGCAACCAATGAATTATTTTTTGTTTCCCAAATCCCAATGGAACGATTAAAGAAACCAACAAGAGCAAGAGAATTGTCATTTGAGAATTCAACTGCTTTGATAAGTTCCCAATGAGATGCTGGTTCTTGATTGGGATCATGGTAAGTTGATAAACGTTCACCATCTTTAACATTAAATAATCCGGCTGTGCCATCATTTAATCCAAGAAAAGCCGTGTCTCCTGAGTTATTAAGAACTGCTGCTTCAATAAATACTACGAAATCCCCTGTGGTAGGACCTTCCTTAGTCCCGGATAATGGACTGGTTGGTCTAATTGTTCCTATTTTTTCCTGGGTAGCGACATCCCAAACAATAGCTTGATTCACTTCTTTGACAGTTAATAGTCTGGAACCATCAGGTGAGAAACAGGCGACTTCGATTTCCTGACCATATTTACCGAAGTTTAAAAATAGATCACCTTTTTGGGAAACCTGGATTTTGGGGTGTAAATAAAAAATTTTACTTTGAACTAGACTTAATCGTTTTTTTAGCTTGTTCAATAATTTAAGCAATATCATCTCCTATCTTCAATTGATTGGAAGCCTCACCAAGGTAATCAAGGAACTGGCTTTTGTTTTGGTTGCCGAGAGAGATGTCATTGCCATCATAACCATGGTTGGTAACGTGGTGGTATGCACCAATGCACCACGATATGTAATTGGTTCTCGTCTCATGTATCTATTATAAAACAACGTCTTCGACTTTGCAACAGTCACACTCTACCCTTCTTTTGAAAACAAATATGGTGTCAGGTAAATTATCGACAACTGCTGGAGCTTGCAGCTTAACTATTACATAAAAATTGGGAAAGAGGAAAGTGGACAGGCAAGAAACCGATATTTTCAGCAAAAAGAATTTTCATTCCAGCAATTGTCTTTCTTTTGCCTTTCCAGCTTCAGTTGTTATTATCTCCTTTTTTTTATTTTTTTACCCCCTGGCGGTAAAAGAGATCGTTCAAAAACACCATTCCCGTGAGTAGCGGCACGGATCAGGCGGGTTTCTTCGCAAATCGAGAGGTCCATAACCAGGACCGCCTCTGGTAATCCCTCCCGGAATACGGTCCAGGAACCAGCGAAATCTGTAGATACCCATACTCCCAGATCATTCCCGACGTAGATGATGCGGTGATCTTGCGGGTCCACGGCTACTGCGCTGAAAGGGATATCCGGAAGTCCGGAGCCGACGTCTCCCCAGTTGTGTCCGCCATTTATTGACCGATATAGATGGGGTGCCCCGAACCCTGAAAGGGCCAGGTAGACAATATCTGAATTAACTGGAGAAACGGCTATGTCCACGATGTACCTGTTGGGCAAATTGGCTGTGATCTTCTTCCAGTTTCCACCTCCATCACGTGTAACAAAGACTTCGGGCCTTACCCCAAGTGGGTTGTATGGGGCTGTGGCAGCGTAAACTACATCTGTGTCGGATTTTGCCACTGCCATCGCTACAACCGGGAGCTCGCTTAAAGGTATATCACCGTTAACTTCCGAAAAGATCGCCGTCCCGGCCCTGGTATCCGTAAACCTCACCGGTTCCGATATATATGATATCCGGGTCTTCCGGGTTTATGGCAATTGCCCCAACCCCCAGGACAGGGTATCCGGTTTGGACGTGTTCCCAGGTATAATCATCCACCCCGGTCCCTGTAATTGTTAACCGCCATAGTCCTCCGCTGGCAGAACCTGCGTAAAGAATATTGGGATTCCAGGGATGAAGCGCCAGTGATATGGTTCGTCCCGCCAGGTTCTTGGGACCTATTGATTGCCATTTATCGGGGGCATTCAATGCCTTTTCCCGGTCTGCATTTCGTTTCATCTCTTCAAAGGCCTGAAAAAATCCGGAATCAGGGATTTTTTTCTGAGGATAGGCTCGCTGGTTAGCCCACTGCTCCATTCCCCTGCTGGCAGCGGGTGGAGGGTTAAAGAGTTTTTTACCGTTAGTTGTAAAATTATTCGCTGAAATCCACAATAACAATGGTAACCCTATAGCCAGGAGCAATAAAGCATAAGAAAATCGTTTTTTCTTCACAGACCGATTTTAAGATAAAATATTCCAATTGTCAATGGATAAGAAATATGGAAATATTGGTCAGGAAATTTATTTGTTCACTTAAAACAAAGCCGGGGGTTCCGGCAAAAAAACCAGGTGTCTCTCTTAGCAAGAGAAATGTTTCTACTGAAAATCCAAATGTTTCTCCAAATAATAGAGATGTAACAACAAAAAATCCGGATGTGCCTCCTGGAAATCGAGATGTCTCTAATAAAAATACAAATGTCTCTCTCAAAAATAGAAATGAGTCTACTAAGAATCCAAATGTTTCTCTTGTAAATATAAATGTAACAGCAAAAAATAGAGATGTACCTGAAAAGAATCTGGATGTATCAACAAAAAATGAATGTGTTTTTACCGGACTTCCAGCCTGTCCCACTTTGCCGGGTGGTATTTCCAAAATACCTTGAGCAAACGCTTTTTCAAAGTCAAAAATCCGGGCCTGGCAAGCGATAACATTGGTTTCCCTCCTGTCGCCGGTTTTAATCAGGGATATAAGTGGCATAAATCGAGTAGATATAAGGTGCTTGTATGCCTGGTCCGAAGGGATCGGGCATGCCGCCGGACCATGTCTGCGTGGACTGGAAGCTCCCGCGTGAACCGGTTTGATAGCGAATTCCCGGGTTATCTTCATAGACCCAGGCCAGCCAGACGGTTGAGCCGGCTGCCACATAAGGAGGACTGGGACTGATCAGGCCAAGAGTCTGCCAACCAGCGCTGCCGCTGACTGGAGCTGTACAGCTTATGGCTAACCTGTTTTGCGGCGTACCCTCGCCATCGTACACAGCCAAAATCATATCACCACTGCCGCCGTTATGGAACATGGTGACGCTGCAGATCTCACCGTTCTCCGGCATAGTAAAGGGCATGGCTCGACGGTAGGCACTGGTGGAGGACCTTGCAAATACAGTGGTGTTGCCCACAGTGCCAGTGCCAGAGCAGCCCCCCAGTCCCACGAACGCGAACGTGGCGGTCACGGTTTTGTCGGAGTCCATGGTGATAGTAGTTGGATTCTCCATACCATTCAAATGACCACTCCAACCGTCAAACTGCCAACACCCATAAGGTGTGGCGGTCAGGGTAACGACGGTACCTTCAGGATACGTACCGCCAGGAGGATTCAATGTGACAGTGCCATTGCCTTCCACGTTGGTGGTCAAGGTATATTGGGGGGTGTAAGTGGCATAAATCGAGTAGATATAAGGTGCTTGTGAGCCGTTTCCAAAGGGATCGGGCATGCCGCCGGAACAACCCGTATCCTCGGACTGGAATCTCCCGGGTAAACCGGTTTGATATTTAATCCCAGGGTTACTCTCATAGCACCAGGCCAGCCAGACGGTGACGCCGTCCGCCACATATGCCGAACTGGTCAGCTCAATGGTCTGCCAACCAGTGCAGTCACTGACAGGAGTGGCCACGGTTTCCCTTAACCTTCTCTGCGGTGAAACCTCACCGTCGTACACAGCTAGAATCATATCGTCACTGCCGCCTAAATGGTACATGGTGACGCTGTGGATGTAGCCGTTCTCCGGCATGGTAAAGGGCATGGCTCGACGGTAGGGCTTGATGGAAGTGCTTTCAAATACTGTGGTGTTGCCCACAGTTTTGACACATGTTGGAGTATAATAGGCTTTAATAGAGTAGCAATAATCTTCTTGTGTTCCGCTGCCAAATAGGTCTGGCATGCCGCCGGGCCAACCCACACTCGCATCGTATACACCAGGGGTACCGTCTTCACAGGCTTCACAGGCAAGCATTGGGGTACTCTCATAGACCCAGGCCAGCCAGACGGTGGTGCCTCCCGCCACAAACGCAGGACAGTCCAGTCCAATTTCCTGCCAACCGGGGGTGCTGTTAACCTCGGTGGGTTCGGTTCCCCCTAACTTGTGCTGCGGTGATCCCTCGCCGTCGTATACCCCAAAAATCATATCACCACTGCCGCCTAAATGGTACATGGCGACGCTGGTAATCGTACCGTCCTCCGGCATGGTAAAGGGCATGGCTCGACGGTTTTCATGATTGGAAAAATATTCATATACCGTGGTGTTGCCTACAGGTGGCGGCTTATCAAAGATATATACGGTATAATCTTCTACTTCTCCCCACTCAAAGGTTTCGCAGTCTGGCGGCCACTCTTCATAATAACTCATTGATACTCTCATTCGCGTATAACCGGTAAGAGCTGAAGGTGGAACAGTGAAACTGCCGTCTAAGAATGCTCCGACTTGTTCTGGGCTTGTTCCAAAGAAAACTAATTCGCCGTCATCAGAAAAATCACAATCCTGATTATAGTCAATCCATATTCTCCAGTTTTCTTCACAAGGCTCTCTTTCGAATCCAGGTGTTAATGTTACAGAAACATATCCATTTTTAGGTAAACAAGCTACCATATAAGTGAAATTAGAGTATCCTGATGGACCTGAAGTATTATTAAATGAACCCACTACCTCAACTCCGGCTATCCATTCGAAAATCTGCTTCTCTCCGGATGATTCACAGTAACAACCATAAGGGTGCTGAGTTTTGATCCGTTCTAAAACCTCTTCTCCAACCTGTACCTTTGAAAAAAGACAGGTTGAACCTAAGACCAACATTAAAATAAAAAAACCTACCAAAAATCTCTTCATGATTCCTTCCTCCTTTATTGATGCTAATTTTATCCGCCTATTTATACATCTCTATCTAAGGATCTCCTAAATTAAATTTAAATAGCCTTATTAAAAGTATATTATAATATCAAGTCATGAGATATTGTCAATAGTTTTGGGTGGAAAAAAATTATTTTTTTGCCTTCTTCTTGTAAATGGTATGGCATTTAATTATAATATTTCTATGAGGTCACAAAAATACAAAACTTCATTTAAATCAACCGTTATTATTGTCTTGTTTTTCGCACTCTTCTTTTTTGCTTTTGCCGGTGAAAGCGGCGTTTGGGTCCGTTACAACCGGGCCGGTATTATGCCGGACGGTCCCAAGACCCTGGTGGTGATGGCGGAAAAAGAACTCAAGGGAACCGTCTGGACGGTTGCCGATGGTTCCGGCAAAACCGTGCTGTCGGGCAAACTGGATAAAAGCGTCTGCGGCGTCACCGGTCACACACCCAAACCCTTTAACTATGTGATCGATGTCAGCCGGTTAAAAAAAGAAGGCCGGTACCGGATGACGTTGGACAAGCAGGAACCGGTCTCTTTTAACATCCGAAAAGCGCCTTATGCCTTTATTGTTCCTGATATTATGTTATTCTTAAAAGCCGCCCGCAGCGGCACCAGTGATACCCTTTTCCATAAAGCGTCTCATTTGGGAGATGCGGCGGCGATCCTGCACCGTCCCAAAGACGGCAACTATGAGAGCGGTTTATGGGAACCGGTTCCCAATGGCCGTAAGGTGGACATGCTGGGCGGGTGGTACGATGCCGGTGATTATATCAAGTTCACCCTCACCACCGCTTATACCTGTTATTTCTTATTAAAAGCCTATGAAGTCAATCCCCGGCTGTTTAAAGACACCAGGAAATACAGCCGCACGGCGTTGATTGATGTGCTGGATGAGGTCAAATTCGGTCTTGATTATTTGCTGAAAACCTTCCCGGACAAAGACACCTTTATTTTCCAGGTGGCGGGCCGCCTGGACCATGGATACTGGCGGCTGCCGGAGAAGGATACGCGCGACGGTAAGCGGGTTGCCCTCTCCGCTATTTCGCAGCCTCACATGGGGCTTACCACCGCCGCCCTGGCATTGGGGGCCCGTATTTTTGCCGAGGCCGGGTACCCCGATGAAGCAAAACGCTGCCGGGAAAAAGCGGTTGCTATCTTTGAGCGGGCGCTGGCACCGGACGCCTTGAGAAGCGGTGCTTTCGAGTTCAATCCCAACGGCAATTTTACCTTTTACCGGGACAAGACCGGCGAAGATAACATGGTGCTGGGGGCCATGGAACTTTACCGGTTGACCAAAAATGAATCCTATCTCAAAATCGCTAAGGGGTTCGGTATTAAAGCGGGTTGGGATGTTTATTGGGGTAGTTTGTTCCTGTTGGCCAATACGGCAATGGCGCCCCATGATGATGCCGCCAAAAAGAACATAAAAAAGGAAGTGGCATTGTATCTCTCCAAAGCAAAAAACAACATCTGGGGGATTCCGGGTCGTTATACCTGGGGGTCTTTAGCCAACTGGGCCGCCATCGGTGGAGGAATGGGATTATTCGCTCTCCAAAGCAAGGACCCGGAGATCAAAGACGCCGTGACCCTCATCCATGATTATATCTTTGGCCGCAACAATTGAGGCGTTACATTTTTCTTTACTAAAGAGGTGCCCGATGCCATGCAGGAAATTTATTCCCAGATATTTCGTATCCGGGATGTATATCCTGTAGGCGCGTTATCCGAGGGACCAGCAGGCAGGGAGACCCATGACCGAAATCTGCACTTCTTCAAATTCAAACCCCAAGAGCAGTGGACTCATCAATTCAACACAGATAAAGTGGTGTTCTACGATAAAGGTGATGATTTTGTTATCCAGGAATCCACCATCTTCGGTCAAGCCAGTGTTTTATTGTTTCTCGCCGCCCTGGATGCCGTTTATTCCCCTGCTGAACAAAAAAAGTCAAAAAAAGGGACAGGCAAATTTTTGACGCCGCGGGGTTCATCCAATCTTCATTCTTTTTTCAATAAATTTTCAAATACATTTCAAGCTCCTTTCAACTGAAAATTCTACTATAGAGACTGTAAAAACGAATATAAACAGGAGGTTTACCATGAAGATGAAACAAAAAAGAACAGCGATTCTAAGCATTTTTGCAATCTCGTTTTGGTTGTGGATTGGATTGGCAAATGCGGCTGCGGCAGCATCTGTTAATGAGAAAGAAAACCAGCAGATGGCAGGGATTCTGTATGCCTATACCAACGTCACTTCAGATACTGGTGAGGAAATCCAGAAGAAAAAAATTTTCCTGCCGCTGCGAAAAACCGATGTGCACCTGGAAGTCTTTGCCGGTATTGTGAAAGCCACCGTAACCCAGGAGTTTACCAATGATACAACAAATGCACTGGAAGCAATTTATGTGTTTCCCCTTCCCTCAAAAGCCGCAGTAACAGATATGGTACTTAAAGTAGGAGACCGCATCATCCGCAGCGTAATAAAAGAGCGGCAAGAGGCCAAAAAGACGTATGAAGCTGCCAAAGCTGCCGGTAAAAAAACCGCTTTGCTGGAACAAGAACGGCCCAATATTTTCACCACGTCCGTGGCCAATTTCCTGCCCGGGGAGACAGTAGAAATTTCTCTTTCCTACATGGAACCGGTAGAATATCAAACAGGCATATACACAATCAATTTTCCCATGGTGGTGGGGCAGCGGTACATTCCCATCAGCAGCAGTGATTTAAGGGCCTCACCGTCGGCCGCGGATTCGGGTACAACACACGAAGATATCCACGTCCCGGATGCAAACCGGCTCAACCCTCCCCTGCTTCATCCCAACCTGGACAGCCAGCACCGGCTCTCCCTGAATGCAAACATTACTGGTATACCGGTCAAGACAATCGTTTCCACTACCCATGCCATCGATATAGAAGAGATTTCTTCCGGCGAAAATGAAGAAAAATACCGGGTTTCACCATTAAAAGATGTAGTCGTGCCAGACAGTGATTTTAATATGAAAGTCTATCTTAAAGAAATGGATTCACCGCAGCTTTCTTACATTTATTCCCGGAAAGAAACAGAAGCTTACGGTATGGTTACGGTATTCCCGCCGGTATCGGAAGGAGACCCCCATTCATCACCATTTGCCCTTCCCAGGGATGTCATATTTTTGATCGATACCAGCGGTTCCATGTCAGGTATGTCCATCGGCCAGGCCAAAGCAGGATTACTGCTCTGCTTAAAGATGCTTCGGCCAGAAGACCATTTTACCATCGTCCGTTTTGCTTCCGACTATTCTTATTTCAGCCCGGACCTGAAACCGGCAGCACCGGGAAATATCGAGGATGCAAAACACTACATCAACGGACTCATTGCCAACGGCGGCACAGAAATGCAGCGGGCACTCCAATATGTCCTGGGAATACCCAAAAACCATGGAAGCATGAAGATGATTGTGTTCCTCACTGACGGCGCAGTGGGAAATGAAGACTCCCTGATCCGGCTGCTGTCAAATCACCTGGGGCAGAGCCGTTTGTTTACTTTCGGTATTGGCAGCGCTCCCAATGAATACCTGATGCGGAAAATGGCTGAGATCGGCAGAGGTCAATCACGGTTTATCCATTCCCACGAAGATATTGGTGAGGTCATGGCCAATTTCTTCAAAACCCTGGATTCACCGGTACTAACAGATATCTCCCTGGAATGGAGAGACGCAGCTGGGAACCGGGTCAGCAATATGGAATTTTATCCCAATCCCTGCCCGGATGTCTATTACCAACGACCGTTACAGGTGTTTATAAAACACCCGGAATCAGCAGGAGGAGAACTTATTCTTTCCGGTTTGCTGGGAGGAAAAACCGTGGAATACCGGTACGGCATCGATGCGCAGCAGTTCCGGCAGTCTCAACGGGTCGATGCAGTAGACCGGGTGTTCGGGAAAGCAAAAATCAAAGAACTGATGTACCGCCATATCCGGGCTAATTCAAATGAAGAGCGCGAGCTACTTCGACAGGAAATCATCGATGTGTCTTTACACCACCAGGTTCTTTCCAAATTCACGGCACGGGTGGCAGTAGAAGAACGCATCACCCGGAACCCGGATGGAGAATTGGATACCGTAAAAGTGAACGTTCCCCTGCCCAAAGGTTGGGACCCGGCAAAATTCCATGCCACTGCTTCGGATATGTTCTTATGGCTGATTGTCGGCGTACTGCTGATTGCAGCAGCATTGATCGATTTAGGTGTCCGCCGGTTTATTAATTCAAGATAAGCGAGGGGGGAAGCGAGGGGGGCTCTTTTTATAAAAACCCCACTGCGTGGGGGAGCATTTGCAGTGCAAGGACGGCGTACGACGCTTCAAACGACGTATCGTCTCCATGGGTATTCCTTAATACCGCACTGTAAGTGCCCCTAAAACCCCCCGCAAAAATTTTTTATTAGGTAAAAACCATGAAAAGAAAAATAAAAAAAATCCTGGATGTGATGCCATTAGTTCTTTTGGTGGGTGGGCTGCTGGTGGCTGCCCGCCCTATTTACCATCTTTGCCGGTGGAAAATAAATGAAATCACAGCCAGGAACTCCTGGGAGAAGTGGCAGCATTCCTATTATTACAGGGCTAAGTTGAGCGGTTCCCCTGCTGTCTGGCTGCGTGCTCCCGGGGCGGATTTAAGTACCCTTGTGATTCATGGTGCCAGTGAAAACAATCTAACCGCCTATCCCTGCCTGGAAACTTCCTGTCCTGGTTTAAATGAACCGGGAATCAAATTGATCCTGGGACATCGGGATATGCATTTTAGAAAACTGAAAAATATCCAGGTGGGATATTCTATCGAGCTTGAATTCCTGGATAAAAAAATAAAAAAATACCAGGTGATGGAAATCGAAATATTAACACCGGAACAGGTAGTGGAACGAGTCAAGGAGAAAAAACAAGAGGATTGGCTGGTCCTGGTAACCTGTTACCCCTTCAAATACGTCGGTCCTGCACCCAAACGGTTTACGGTTTGGTCTTTATTAAACCACGAAGGCACGAAGGACACGAAGTAACACGAAGAAGGATAGAAGGTCAAAGGTTGAAAAAAGCAGATTGCAATGATAACAATGGGGTACGATGTCTGAAACACTGTAACACAGGCTGACCATGTATGAAAAGCTTTTGCGGGGGGCCCAGGGGGGCAGTTTTCTCGAAAAGAGCCCCCCTGGCTGCCGGAGGCATCAAATAATAATTGACAAAGTCTTGACTCATTGTTAATATAGGGGAGAAGGAGTGAAATAATATGAAACCGACGATTTTGATCATTGAAGATGAAAGTGGTATTGTAGATAATATTGTGTATGCTTTAAAGACTGAAGGATTTGACACCATCTGGTGTTCCACCGGCATGGAGGGCCTGGAAACGGTTCGATCAAAGGAAATCACGCTGGTGTTATTGGACATTGGTCTGCCCGATATTAATGGGTTTGAACTATTTAAGGAATTAAGGAAAAAGAGTGATGTGCCGGTAATTTTCCTTACGGCCCGTTCTGAGGAAATCGACCGGGTGGTGGGGCTTGAGATGGGTGCGGATGATTATGTAACCAAGCCTTTCAGTCCCAGGGAATTAACGGCACGGGTTAAGGCTGTGCTGCGGCGGTTAAAGCAGGCGGCGGCTGAAAAGGAAGTCCAGGTGGAAGTCAAACCGTCGCGTCCTAAAGATTTTCCCTTTGAATATGATGAGCGAAGAAATGCCGTTTACTATCGTGGTGTCCAGGTACAAACCTCCAGGTATGAGTACCGGATTTTAAAAATATTGATCGATCATCCGGGTTGGGTTTACACCAGGGAGCAGTTGATGGAAATGGCGTGGGAAGAACCGGACATGAGCCTGGCGCGTACGGTGGATGCGCACATCAAAAACCTTCGTCGAAAGTTAAAGGACATTACCCCGGATTGTGATCCTATTGTTACGCACAGGGGCAGTGGGTATGCGTTAAAGGAGGATTGGTGAAAATCAGTTATCGTATTTTTTTAGGATTTGTAGTGATCCTGGCGGCGGGTTTTATTTCTTTGATCTCCTGGATCATGAGCGACGTCAATGTGCAGCCTAAGAAATCCATGGAAGAACCCATGGTAGATATTGCTCATATTTTGGCTGCTTACCTGGAACAGGAAATCCGGGACAATAAAATCGTCACAGAACCGCTGCGCCGGGTATTAGACAATGTTGGCAAACGTCGATTCATGGCCAGGATTTATGAACTGGAGAAAGAAGAAGTCAGTATGGGGGTTTATGTTACCAATAAACAGGGGACTGTAATCTTCGATTCCAATAATGGGCAGTGGGAGGGGGAAGATTTTTCTGATAGGCATGATGTGTTACGGACCATGCGGGGTGAATATGGGGCCCGCACGACTCGACTTGATCCCGGTGACCCGCTTTCCAGTGTGGCTTATGTGGGTGCGCCGGTGATGGTCAACGGTGAAATATTCGGTGTTTGCACGGTATCCAAACCCTGGAAAAGTATCAATACCTTTATCGACACGACCCGGCGGAATATCCTTGTCGCGGGCCTTTTGGGGTTTGCGGCTGCCCTGGGTCTGAGTTTTTTTATTTCCCGATGGATCACGCTTCCCATTCGACGTCTTACAAACTATGCTGAAACAGTGAAAGAAGGTGAGCGTCCTTTGTTTCCCGATCTGGGAAAAGGCGAAATCAAAGAACTGGGGGAATCGTTTGAAAAGATGCGGGAATCATTGGAAGGAAAGAAATATATTGAAAAATATGTTCAAACTCTGACTCACCAGTTAAAGGGGCCTTTATCCGCTATTAAAGGAGCGGCGGAGCTGCTCCAGGAGGACTTAGCGGAGCAGGACCGGAAAAAATTTATCACCAACATTGATATTGAAAGCAACCGTCTCCAGCGCATCGTGGAACGCATGCTGGAACTGGCTTCACTGGAACACCGGCGTGAGCTGCAAAATGTGGAGACCATTGATTTAAGTCAAATGGTAAAAGACATCGTGGAAGAGATGTCGGTTATCCTGGAAAAAAAAGAAATTATTCTATCGTTAAAAGTGGGGGAAGGTTTTTGTTTAAAAGGCGAACGTTTTTTGGTTTTCCAGGCGGTTTTTAACCTATTGCAGAATGCCGTGGATTTTACCCCCAACGGGGGTTTTATTTCTGTTGAGATCAAGGAGCATTTTCGCCGGCTTTTTTTGATTATCCGGGACAGCGGAGCGGGTATCCCGGATTATGCCGTAGACAAAGTATTCGATAAATTTTATTCACTGCAGCGACCGGAAACCGGGAAGAAGAGTTCCGGGCTGGGGCTTTCGCTGGTTAAAGAAGTGGCGGAATTACACAAGGGTGAAATTACACTGAAAAAAAACAAACCCAATGGTACGGTAGCTATGCTCAGGCTTCCCATGGGAGTATTTAAGTAAAAGAGGGAAGCCGGAGGCAAGACTTTAATAAAAATCTTGCCCCTCTGACGACTTACCCCTTCTGGTCCACCACCCCCTTAATGTATCACGTTCGCCTCTCCATTTAATCTAACCTCTCCATTTAGCCTCTCAATTTAATTCATCTTTATTAAAACTCCTGTGAATCATCGCCGATGGTTACCCGGTCTGTTGATTGACTAACGGGGGAGGATGACCGTGTCATTTTCAGTTGCCATTCGGGGGGACCCGGTGGGATTTTCAATAATATCCGGTCACCTGAACGAATGATGCTCCCTCTTCCCCGGGAAGAAAATTCAAAATCCGCCCATGACGGCAAATTTACCACACTTTTGTTTTCTAAATGACCAGGCCCACTGACAACGGAAATATCCAGGTAATCATCTTCTACAGCCGGTCTAAGGGGAAGAGTTATGGAGCTGTTATGACTGATCATATGAGCGCTCCTGGTGGAATGGTGGTAAACATTCATGTCTCGTTTTTCCATTACAAGTTTGTTTTCGACAGTAACATTAATTTCTTTCGCCATTTGTTAACTTCCTTCAGCAAATCGTATACAGGTGGATTCATCCTTGAGAATCCCACCTTTTTTTTTTAATGCAACTCACTTTTCTGCTGCTCCTTTTACTTCTTTAGTTTCCAGTATTTCGACAGTGCTTAGCGAACTCTGAGACCATAGTACATTCTGCTCCTGTGGATTGTATCTCGGGATTGGGATATATAACGGAGAGCCAACACTTCCCCGTATACCTGAAATCCCTGGTATCGCCACGCACCACCATACCGACCACCTCATGGGTATCGGTGCTGAATACGGGTGACCCGCTGTTGCCGCAGTAAATATCCAATCTAGCCCCAAAACAGGCTCCATTAACCTGCTCAATGCGTGATCCCGGTGCATACTTCAACGGTAATCCCTCCGGGTGGCCGAGGACATAGATGGGCTGATTGCTGAAAATTCTCTTTTTGGACAACGCTGCAAGGGGGTGGCCCACAACTTTACGGTCCAGTTTTACCAGTGTCCAATCCGCCCCATCACCCTTAAGGCTGCGATAAACCTTGTGAGGAACTTCTACTCCTCTATAAATGTTCTCATTGGGCACCCGTATTACAGGTTTGTAGGGGCCCTCCATTTTAAAACCAAAAACAAAACAGAGGTCTGCTAATTTCCTTCCCTTCACAACATGACCCGCAGTTGCGATGGTATCTTCGCTTACCAGGAAACCTGTAAACGAAACCCCTTTCGATATGGGTTGATCATGGAAGGGTTCATTTTCGCACAGGCTAAAGGTTTTTCCATAGTTTTTGACTTTCAGTGTTGAGAATCCGTTCTTCTCTTCAATCAAATTGTCTTTCAAACATATAAACACAACACACCCGGCATTTTTTTTGACCTGTTCATCCGGGATCTCATAAAAATCCGTCCGGTCATCCCCAAACCATATGCCCCTGGTGTTGGACATTTTCTGTGTTTTAAGTATAAGTAGTTTAATCAAATCCCCTGTACTGAGATCGCTGAGAGCCGGATTCGGAGATGAAGCCGTATCGTATAATGTCTTAACCTCAGCCATTGCAGCATCTCGTGCAGGAGTGCCCTCCTTATCTTTAAATTTAAATTGCTCTTTTCCAAGAATTTGAGCTCCCCTGGCAACCAGTTCCCTGTCTATCTCCTCAACGGAGAATTCAGTCGGTATTTTTCTTAATGTCATGTTACTGCGCCTCCTGCTAAAATAACTGCATCTACCATTTATCATTTATAATGTCAATCGATCTGATGAGATTATACCTGGAATCGTGAATTGGGTGCAATAAAAATAGTCCCAAAAACGGTAAAAATAGTCTATTAAAATCAAGTTGAGGTTAAGGTTGAGGAAAGAGACACACCCCTCTGAATTCTAAATTATGAATGATGAGTGATGAATGATGAAAGGAAAAGAGAACGGATCAAAAAAAAACGTCAAAAATTCCAAATGTGTGCATCATTAATAAACAGAACCATATCGGCATCCCCTAAAACACCTTAAACAAAAATTTTTGCGGATGTTTCACGGACAGGGGCAGTTTTTATAAAAAGCGCCCCTGGCCTACTGTTACGATTCATCTTATATTTTCTTTCATGAACTTCCAGGGATCATAAAATCGCCGGTCGAGGTCAGCCCTGGTCAACGTGGCCCAACTGGCAACCCCATAATCGTCAAATTTCTTCCTGGTTTCCAGGTGAAGGTGATTGTAGTTTCCTCCCAATGCCCTGGCCTCATCGGCAGTATATAACCTGCCTAACCGGGTGTCTGTCGTAACCTGCAGCCCATTGGTTACAAGAATCTTTTGCAGGTGCTTGTAAGAGGTATAAATAACCTTGCCGCTGGATAATTTATGTTTGATAACCACTGTTTTGTGAGGGTCTCCCAGGTGAATCGAACATACCACACCTTCAGCCATCGGGTAGACATAGATGAATTGTTCCCGGCTATTTGCGGGAATTAAATCGATGCCTGTATGAAAATGGCCCCTGACATAGGATAACCTCTTAGCACCGAACGTACTTAATACTCTTACGGTGTTTAATCGATTCCTATTTTCTGTTTTAAAGGGAACCTTCCATTGGTTGACGGTTTGAGATGGTGTAACATTAATATAGAAGGGTTTCCATCTTTCTTTATCCTCTTGAATATGGTCCGCAATGCTGTACCGCGTGTCCCCCGGCACAGCAACAACGAAGAGGAACAAAATAATCGCCCCGGGAATAAGCGTTTTCATTTGTATCTCCTTTTTTACTTATTGCCTCCTTTGTATCTTTGGCGGCTATTAGTATATATTATTATACAAGAAACCTGCAAAAAAACTCAACAAAATCAAATTTCTAATCAATTTTTGGATATACTCTTGATTGAAATCTTAACACTATTTCTATCTATCGGTGTTCTTTTTGCCCAATCCCCTGCTGCCGCTGTGGATAGATTTCCTGCTAATGCCAAAATGCTGGTAAGTGCATTATCTGGATTCTTTGGTTTCACTATATTCGTACCTGCAAGATGTGTAGAAACATATCTGCTCTCACCCGGTTTAAGATTATGAATTTCCTTTGCAGTACTAAGGGGTTGGGAATCGTAAATGTACAAACTATCTTCATATCTTCTTGTTCTGGCATCAATCTTCAATAAAATATTAACCGATGTACATTTAAGATTATTTGTAATATAAAATGATACGTAGCTTCCTTCAACAATTGTCCCGCTGCCTCCAGGCATATAGTAATAATCACCACTGTCTGTTCTGTTCCAACGTGCCTCATAACTATAGGTGCTCGTATCATCTGTAACTTCATCCTGTGTGACAGATAAGAATTTATGTAACTCGCTTTTCGACAACCCTTCTTCACAAACACAAATTTCTTTTAAAAGATTATCAGTGAGAATATTTATATCACTGAAATATTCTTTATCATGGTTTAAAGCACTTTTACATTTTTCATAGCATAAGTTTAAATCTTTCTCTTTGTTCGCTTTTACAAATTCTGATAAGATCATGTTGTCGTATTGTCTATTATATTCAATTGTCTTCCAATAGAAGTCATCTACATAATTATATCCCTTTTTACTCCTGACCAGGAATGTGATTTTTAACTTTTTTGCAGTCTTAAATTTGTCTAGTTTAAACGGTTTTTCTGAAGGATAATTAACTTCAACAAAAACTTTGTATTTGGAATCATCTTTTTCTACTGAGAAGATTTTGAAGTTGGCATTTGGAGTAAAAAGTTTGAATCTTTCATGTTCTTTTTTATCAAATTCTGTCTTGTAATCCTGAAACTTTTTCTCTTTTTCTTCTTTTAATAAGGTTTCGTCAAAAGAGTCAACCTCGCTGTTTTTCCATACGAGTTCAGCATCAAAATTTTGTACACCCTTGATATAGTTTTTTACTACGTTTTTGGGTGAATTACCAGAACCACATCCGATGAAAGTAAAAATTACCACCAGGGTAATCCAAAAAATTCTTGTTTTTTGGTTCATTTTTCCTCCTTTTTTTAAATATTTTAAATTGTCTCTATTTGTTTCAAATGAATGCTCATGGCTTTGCCATTTAAAAAATATTTCTCCGGGTGATTGAAAACTGAACGATGAGTTCATTTCTTTTTAAACGTCATTTCAACTCCTTTTTTCTTGAGAATTTTGCGCAACTTTCTTTCAATTCGTTTCAACGAATCGGCTGCCGAAAGCTTCACTGCTATACCCGTCTTGGGATTGGTGATAATCAGTGTACTGCCGTTTTTTTTCTTACTAATATCCTTCAACAGCGCCGCCAGTTTAATGAGTATCCCGATTCCAGCAAAGGTCACACTGACGAACTGCAGTGCCAGGCCAGGGTCCGGACTTCTTGTCGGGATCATGGGGGGTTTATTGGTGATTAATTCAACCTTTGCCGATTCACCCAGTTCCCGGGTCAATTCTGCGGCGATACCAGGGGTATCATTATTGAGGTGAGGTAAAACTTCAATGCTAATTCGTATCTCTTCGTTTTCTTTCATTGTTCCTCCAGTATGTCTTTATCGATATTTCTTACTTTCCGTCTTATCGACAATATTTACTGAATTCAGAGTACCTGGTGCATTGGGCTCCTTTGGAGTATATTTCACGGTTTGGGTATTTCACGGATATCCAACCCTTGCACGTCCATCTAAAATCTCTATTATCACCGCGTACCACGATTCCTACCAACTCATGGGTATTACTAGCGAATACCGGGGAACCACTGTTACCGGAAAAAACATCCAGGTCAGCCGAAAAATAGACATTTTCAAACGCTTTCACACGTGCTCCGGCTGCATATTTCAATGGTAATCCACAAGGGTGACCGATGACATAGACCGGTTGACCGCAGGAAATCTCCGCACTGGGGAAAGTTACCACCGACTGTCCGATAACTTTACGGTCCAGCTTCACCAGTGCCCAATCCGAACCATCACCCCTAAAACCACGATAAACTCTATCAATAATTTCTACTCCTTTATAGATATTGTCATTGGGCACCCGTGTTACTGCTGTGGAGAAATCCAACATTTTATAGCCAAACAGGAACCGGAGTTGGGATAAACTGGTCCCATGTATACAATGAGCTGCTGTGGCAATTATATCTTCTTTTACCAGGAAACCCGTGCATAACCTCCCTGCTGCGATGGGTTGACGGCAAAAGGGTTCCCTGTCACGCAGGTGAAAAACTTTTCCGAAGATTTTGGTTTTCAACCTGAAGAATCCATTGTCTTCAGCGATCAAATCATCTTTCCCACAGATGGCCGCCACACAATCGGCATTTTTCTTAACTTGTCCATCGTCGATCTGGTAATAATCTTTTCGATCATCATCATCCCATATGCCCCTGCCGCCTTCTATTCTCATTTTCCTGGTCTTAAACATCAGGGCTTTGGCCAGCTCCCAGGTAGTCAAGTGACGGAGGTTTTTACTTGGGGATAGAGATGCGGCCGCTTCATAAAACTCCTTTACTTGTGCCATAATAACTGCCCGTTCCAGGGTACCTTCCCTGTCTTTGAATTTAAATCGCTTCTTATCGGGAATTTGTGCACCCCTGGCGACCAGTTCTCTATCCAACTCTTCAACAGAACATTCTTGCGCCAATTTCCGTTGATGTGCCATTTTTCACTTCCTTTTCAAAATACACTAATGATGCGGGAAATCGGAAAAATTATGGGAAGTAGGGGGGATCAGGGGATTTCCCTGTAATAACATTTTTCTCAGTTGGTGAATATCCATCTCATATATAAAGGAAGCGTCTCCATTTCCATGTCTTACCGCATATCTCTCAATGATTCCCGAAATTATTTTCAAGGTGTCAGCAGAAAGTACATCGGCTTCCTTTAATTTGTTTAAAATATCATCTACTTTGAATAGAGTCAATGTTATTTTCACTATCGGACCCGCCATTAAATTATACAACCTTATGTCCGCTACTGCTTTCATTTCTCCGAAGTAGTGCTTAAATGGAGAGATTGAGAATTGCATATAGACTTTTGATTTCATAATTTCAAACAGCAATCTCGTCACCAGGGACGTATATTCGCTCACTTTTGTGCTGTCCACCTGGTTCCTCAATGTAAAACTTTTTTTCATAAGATCAAGAAAAGCCAGGGTTGCCCCCGGGCTCAAGTTATTTATAGAAAACTCAAAGCAGCACTCCTTTACGTGGCTTAACAATTGGAATTCCTTTTTACCGGGTATGGATAATTTCAAATTTTTCAATTGGATGCCCTGGCCATATTTAAACGATTTACGGGTGTCATCGGGTTTCATGAATTGTAAGTAAGCCGCATTTTTTATGCTGCTATCGCATATTTTGCTGCCATTTTTCTTTATTGAAAGGTACACTTTGCCCAGTTGGATATTTAAATCATTTATTGCCGCTCCTGTTTCAAGGGCTTTTTTAAGATCCGGCCGCGGGGCATTTTTGTTCATCAGGTAATCGGAAAGATTGTGATCCTCTTTACCGGCATCGACTTTGCCGATTTTCTCAATATCCAGGAGGATCGATATTTTGTCTTTCTTCGCTGTTAAACCGCTCAAATCGATTTTTAAATGTTCCACGGTTTCGGAAGATCGGGAATCCCTGGTATCCTGGCCCTGATAGGTTATTTTTCCTATCGATACACCAATCTTATTCAGCTCCAGGCCCCCAAACGATGATAATTTGGGTTCCAGTTCATTTTCAATGCTCAGGCCTTTTATAGAACGTAAATTGAGGTAATTGTCTTCCGGGCCGTAAATCAAAATTACTTCTTCCATCCGGGAGGTATCCAACTCTGAAAAAGGGCTATCTTTTGATGAGATGTATTTATTGACAATATCGACAACCCCTGTGAGGTCGGTGATAAAGAACGTATTTTTTAATGTAATTTGATATCGGTTGTTTCCAACAAGTGTCACAATGGTGGTTGCCGGATCGATTTTAAATTGACCCAGCGGGTCCCGGGAGTTCAAATAATCGGTCAATTGTGCAATCACTTCTTTATCCTTCTGCTCAGCGGGTTTTGCACAATTGGTGGCAAATAAAACCAGGGCTACCAATCCCAGGGTAAATAATTTAAAAAGAACATGTTGTTTCATATTTATCTCCTTTTTTTATTTGTAATTCTGTATGCCGTTTTCCTCCGGCATAAACGGCGGGATTTGCGCTGTTTCCAACCAATGGATAATGCCTTTGGGCGTGTACCAGAGTTTGACGGTTTTATCGGCAGAGGCGCTGAGGATTCTTTTGCCATCCGCTGAAAATACAGCAGAATAGACGTCTCCTTCATGTTTATTAAAGTCAGACAACAGGTTACCCTGCAAATCCCATAATTTGACAGTACTATCGGCAGAAGCGGTGAGGACACGCGTGCCATCGGGTGAGAATACCGCAGAATAGACCTTTGCTTTATGATTGAATTGAGTTACCAATTCTCCTTTCAAATTCCAAAGTCTCGCCCTATTATCGTTAACCGCTGTGAGGACCTGTTGGCTGTCGGGAGAAAAGACCGCGTAGGTGACACTATAATCTACTTCTATATCTGTTTTGTTTTTTAGGTATTTAAGGCAATTAAAGGTTTTTAGAAGCTTGCCATATACATCCCACAGACTTGCTGTTGAAGAAACGGTTAGTATTTTAGTGATGTCAGGGGAAAATATTGCAATATCCACCTGCCAACTGTGTTTATTAAACTCTTTGTGCAGGTTACCTCGCAAATCCCAGAGTCTGGCGGTTTTATCAAATGAGGCGGTGAGTATTTTTCTCCCATCCGGGGAAAAAACAGCGGAGATTACATCTTTTTGGTGCTTAAAGCTTTGCAGTAGATTACCCTGCAAATCCCAGAGTTTGGCGGTGTCATCATACGAGGCGGTGAGAATCAAACATCCATCCGGGGAAAATACGGCTGAATTCACATTGTCCATATGCCGGTTAAAATCTGTTATAGTAGTGCCTTCCAGGTTCCACAGTTTGGCTGTATTATCGGCAGAAGCAGTCAGTATTTGGGTACCATCGGGAGAAAAGATCGCAGAGTGCACTATTTTTGTATGCTTATTTAAATTTGCCTTAAGATTTCCCCGCAAATCCCATAATTGAACGGTGTTACTTCCGGAAATAGTAATCACTTTTGTGCCATCCGGCGAAAAATCGGCAAACTTCACCTCCTCCTTGCGGGTGGTAAACTCAGTCAACAATTGATTTTTCAAATCCCACATTTTAGCGGTATTATCCCTGGAGGCGGTGAGTATTCGTGTGCCGTCCGGAGAAAAGGCAGCGGATATGATGCTATCTTTGTGCAAATGTAAGTCCGCGATCAGGCTGCCATTTAAATCCCACAGTTTGGCAGTGCTGTCCCTGGAGGTGGTGAGTATTTTAGTGCCGTCGGCTGAAAATAGAGCGGAAGTAACACTGTCTTCATGAAGTCCAAAAGAGGCTGCAGATTGGCCGTCTAAATCCAGCAGTTTAACGGCCCCTCCCAAATAAGCGATAAGTACGCTGCTGTCATCAGGAGAAACAGCGGCCAAATGAACGATCCGGGAGTGGTTTTTGAAAACCTTTTCTGTATTGGCTGCCAGGTTCCATAATTTGACGGTATTATTGAATAAAACAAAAACGATATGTTTTCCGCTTGACGAAAAATCAGCGGATGTAACTCCATTAAAACCTTTTAAGGCGGTGCCGTGCAAATCCAACAGCCAGGCGGTTTTATCATTGGAAAGCGTAAGAATCCGTGTACCATCCGGGGAAAACAGGGCAGCGTTCACATCGTTTCGATGGGAAAACACGTTTAAAGGTGCACCCTGCACATTCCACAACCTGGCGGTGTTATCATTGGATGCGGTTAGTATTGTGCGGCCATCCGGTGAAAATTCCGCGGAAGTAACCCTTTTTTCGTGCTTGAAGTCCTGTAAAAGTCTGCCTTGCAAATCCCACAGCTTAGCAGCTTTATCCCTGGAAACGGTGAGTATGGTTCGGCCATCTGGTGAAAAAGCCGCTGAAGTTACTGCTTTTTCGTGCTTAAAATCCTGCAAGAGCTTTCCCTGTAAATCCCATAATTTGGCGGTTTTATCCTCAGAAGCAGTGAGTATCCTGCTGCCTGAGGGTGAAAATACAGCAGTGTTTACATGATAGTTGTGTTGAAAATTTACGTTGTATAATGGGCGTTCTGACGTTTGTGCTGCTGCCGCGCTCAATACTTGCGTGACGTTATTGTTTCGATCCAGTTTATAAGCCTCCTCTGCTGTGCGTAAGGCAGTGGCAGGAGCTTTATTTAATATTATCCGGGCTTGAGAGGCATAGTAGTTGGACTGGGCGATTCTTGCCTCCCTCCTCGCTTCCCTGGCTTTGAAAAATGCAAAAATCGATAAAGCTGATAGAATAATTATAACACTTATCGCGATAGTCCAGGCCCTATTTTTCTTTCGTTTTCTAAGTTTAATGCTTTTTTCTACAAAACCTGCTTCATGTTTATTCATACAGGAACCTGGAGATTGTAATTCTTCTTTAAGCAAATCAAGCCTGGGGTCATTATCCCACAGCTTCCCTTTTCCAACTGATTGATCTTTTACCGCTGTCCGCAGTTTGGCTTGTAATATAATTTTTTCTTTTTCGTGGTCCTCTATCCACTCCCATATTCTAGTCCATCCCCTTATTAAAGCGTCATGGGCCGGTTCTACATAGGTTTGATCATTGTCGTCTTTGTCTTTCAAGAGCAGCCGGGTTTCCAGTAATTTATCAAGGACATATTGAACCCGTTTATCTTCCTCCTCTGAGAATTGCAGTTCTTCCATCAGGACTCTTTGCCCGGCCAGTTCACTTCCCTCTATAGAGACCATGCGCAGCATGATTTTACGCATGGTGTGTTGATGGTTTTGGTCCAGAGCGTTAAAAAGATAATCGGCACGCTTATGTAACGCACCGATGACTCCCCCCAATTGATCATAATCATCTTCACGCAGGAGCCTGTCTGTACGTTTACTGTCTTTATACGAACGGTATAACTCACTGAGGGTAAAAGAGAGCAGCGGCAAAGCCCCGGGTTCCTGGAATACTTCATTAATAATCCTATCTACCAGTTTGGGTGGTTCAAAAAACAATACTTCCTGTATAGTAGGATTTATAATAATTTCACGCAGTTCTCCCATGGTGAAGGGGGGAACGGTGTAGCTGGCGTTTTGCCAATATGGTCCAAGCTCTAAACGTTTAAAATAGGGCTCGAAATCGGCACGAATAGTCAGAATAATCTTAAAGAGATTATTTTTGTTGGCATCCAATAATACTTTTAAAATACTGTTAAAGAGATATTTATCTTCTTTTTTATCGCATTGGGTCACAAGTTCTTCGTATTGGTCGATGACCAGTATATTCTTATAGGAATTAAGTTTTTCTGAAATCAGCTTTCTATCACTGGTAAAAGAAATCTCACGACTGAAAAGTTTTGAATCATTAAGAGCTTTTTCTAACGTCGTAACCGGAGTCTTTCCCGGTCGAATAACCGCTAGTATATTGTAACCCTGTTTACGTAACTCCGGTATTAGGCCGGCTTTGACCACAGAGGATTTGCCGGTTCCCGAAGCCCCGGTTACAACAACTAAATTCCTTTCACCTATTTTTTGCATCAATTCGTCTATCACCCTTTTCCTACCGTAGAAAAGTTCCCTGTCTTTCTCTTCAAAAGAGTTTAAACCTTTATAAGGTTCTCTTTCGGGGATTCGCGGCAGGTTAAACCGGTGCCTGGGATGCAAGAATATATATTCGCCTTTGTCATGTCTATCGAGGGAAAACAACAGGGGGGTTTGTCTTCTCCTTTCATCCGCATCAATGGTCTGAGGTTCCACTTGCTGTCTTAGGTATAAGTACAATTCAGTAGCGGTAATCACGCCGTCACCTCCCTCTGCCGGGATAATGTCGGCAGCTCCTTGTAATCCGTTGAATAACGCCTGGGCGAAAGGGGAGTGTTCCATATTTTCATCATTCCGTTTACCTATTGGTTTTCCTTGTAAAATGTCTATGGCCAATTGATCGTAGGCAGCAGAAGTGATCACTTGCCAGGCGGGATCTTCGACAAATCGTTCAAAACGTTCTTTGTAAATGCGTTTAGGCATAAATGTTCCACTATCCCGGTACCGGCTTGACCATTTAAAGGCACCTGAAAAGCAGCAATCCAGGATCAATAACACATGGAGACAAGGCAGCAGGGTAATGGCATCACGAAGGTCTTTCATAGATATATAGCTGTTAATATCTCCCTTGACGGCATCAACAGGCATAATATAGCCTTCCGGTATATCGTCTCCCTGTGAGGCAATACCATGCCCGGCAAAGTAGAAAAGAACCCGATCCTCTTCTTTAACTTTTTTAATAATCGTCTTTTCTAACAAATGTTTAATTTCCTTGTAAGACGCATTAATCAAAGGGGGGTGGACTTTAAACCTTTGCTCCCTCTCTAATACTTTCGCTATTTTTTTTGCATCATTCACTGCTGTGGTAAGTTTGTCCAGGTGAAGATAATCATTGATCCCGATAATAAAGGCATGGCTCTTTCTAAATGGAAGTTTTGTTTTTTTATTATACCTGGTGGTTTCAGTCATCGCTTGCTCCCGGCTGCAAAAAAGTCATTTCATTCTTTTTTTGCTGACTGTCCCGAATGTCACTAAGATAAGCTTCTAAGAAGCTTAACTTATTGACATTCTTGACCATTTCTTAATTTTATGAAATTAGTGAGCATATTGCTCTCTACTTGCTATTTATAATAAATATCGTCTAAATAGAAGGTCAATCCCTTCGGGTTTGCGGCTCTAGAGGCAACCCAACAGAAACCGCCAATAACACTTGACAGATCTTGTCCTTCTAAGTCAATGGTAAATTGCTTCCAGGTCTTTTCAAGTACCACTTTGCCCAGGTTTACTTCAAAGGAATCTCTGTATGCTTTTCCTGGAGCATTAATCCCACCGGCTTTAAACTCAACGACTTCTCCACCGTTTTCTCCACGTGCCCAGAAGGTCAGTTTTTTATAACCGATTTTTTGAAGATTGTCCCCCGGCTCATCGCCCCAGTTATCCGGTTCGTTTTGCCAATAGATACCTGCCCAGCCTTTTTTAGGCCCCGGAGTATAAGTTATCCTGATACAAAGAGGGGCAGAATGAGGATTTTCTTTCCATGCTTCAGCTAGTTGGATGTACTTTTCACCATATTCTCCATCACCCATCCAGCCGGCAGCAGTGAATTTAGCCCAAACATCCAATGGTTCTCCTTTCTTTTCACCAACCTGGCCTTTCATTTCTTCCTGGCTTACCTTTTCTTTTGGTTGTCTTATTTCTCCTTTCCTTTGATTCATCTGCTTATCGTCTTGATTGCTGCAGAATGAAATAAAAAGAAAGAGAACAAACACACAAACTGTAGTTAGAACCAATCCGGTTCTTGTTTTTAATTTATTCATCTTACACCTCCTTTTACAAATTAACATTGGTTAATTCCCTGGTATTAAAACAACGCGAAAACCAATAAATTCTCTCTGGGTATGTGGTGGATAGCTGCTGCGTGCTGTGCACCGTAAGAGAAATGCATTATCCATCCAGGAGCCACCTCGTACCACTTTCCTTTGACCGGATAAAGGTCCATCTGGATTATGGTTATCTACAAAATTTCTATAATAATTTTCATCATACCAATCACAGCACCATTCCGCCACATTCCCGGCCATTTCCATCGTACCATAAAGAGGGTTCATGCCTCCTGCGTAATAACCTATAGGCATAGGCTTTCCACTAACGTAAGGTTGACTAAAGTTAACCATTCTTATATCCGGCTCCGTGTTTCCCCAGGGATAAATTCTTGCATCGGTTCCCCGTGCTGCTTTTTCCCATTCGGCCTCGGTGGGAAGCCTATAATTTTCTCCTTTCTTTTCACTCAACCAATTGCAAAAAGCTACTGCATCATTCCAACTTACACCCACCACCGGCTGATCAGGATCATTAAAACCAGCTGCATCCCAATAGGCCGGTTTTTCATAAGCCGGATTATCCTTTAAAAATTTTCCATATTGCTTATTGGTTATTTCAAATTTTGATATATAGAATAAATCGATAGTTATTTGTCTTTGAGGAGATTCATCTGTAAACCATTCAGGTCTCCAATCAGGATGATCATTCACTAGCGCTTCGATTTCAGACGCGCTCGTCCCTCTTAAAAAATTTCCCTTTGGGATATGGATCATATTAATCTCAGGAAATTTATTATTCGATGGACCGATGAAACCTTTATAAATAAAGGTCGAAATTGTTATCAGAAATATAAATGAAATCGATATCTTCAGGATTACCGTTAGCTTTTTTCTCTTTCTACCGGCTTCTAAAATTTCTGTTTCGCTACCCTGCTTTTCTCTACCATTTTTCTTTTTCAATATTGGAAGAGCAGAGTAGTTAGATGGAATAGCACTACATCCAAATTTAAAGGCTTCTTCCACAGACTTACCAGCACCTAAGGCATCATAAAAGCCCACAGAGAATTCAATTGCGTCTTTATCTTCAATTTTTTTTCGCATTCCAATAACATAATTAATATGTTTACTGATGGCAGACACTTGAGACGCCGCATAACAAGCATTGAGAATTATACATTCTACATGCTTGGAACAGAGTTTAAATAATTCAGATAGGGCACTTGAAGAAATTGGAACAGCGTCTCCCAAATCATCTTGTACCAATATACCCTTCTTGCTTCCGTGTCCGGCAAAATGAACAATATGTGGTTTGTAATCCAAAAGCGCTCTTCGCAGATCTTTAAGACGTACCGCACATTCCGAATAGATTTTAAACCTTTTGCAATATTTTGAGCGTCGCAAACCTTCCTTGATTTCGCGCACCTCCTTATCCAAAAGCAGACGAGGAGTAGTTATAGGATTTGCTGAAAGGATGAGAATTCTTTTACGTTTTCGACTGCTAATGAGAATAAGAACCCATAAAGCACACAGAAAACACAGAAAAATTATTTCCATAGTCACAGGGTAAGGCACAGCCTCATGAATGACTGTCCCATTTTTTTCCACTTTACCTTATTCCCGCCTTCCTCCCTCAACGGAAGCCTTTTAACATAATCATTGGCTCGATTTGTCACTTACTACCTCCAAAAATTTAACGTTCTGCGGGTATTATATTGGGAGTTGTGATTTTGAAGCAACAAATATAGTCCCAAAAACGGTAAAAATAATCCCAGGGGTTAGTTGAGTGGGTGAGTGGGGAGCAAGAAGTTGGCAGTTGGCAGAGGGAGGGGATTTCTTAGAGAGCTCAGTGCCTAAAAATTCCACTCTTGAGAGGAATGGCCGAAGGCCGGGGTGGAAAAGAAAAGGGGACAGCCGAGAATGTATATTATTTTATCCCGGCTAAGCAAAATTTTATCCCAATTCAGAAATATATTGCCGTTCCCCAAAAATAAATAATCCCAGCATAGAAATAATCTATCCCACCTAAAAATTATATCATCCCAGCCTAAAACCAAATTATCCTACCTAAAAAATAAATTATCCCACCTCAGAAATAAATTATCGTCCCTCAAAAATAAATAATCCCAGCATAAACACAATCTATCCCACCGAAGAATCATACTATCCCAACTTAGAAATATTTTATCCCACCATATAAGGACATCATCCCACCTCATAAATAAATTATCCCCTTCAATCAGAGTAACATTTTTCTTAGCCCGTGCAATCCCCCATCCTGGAAACAAGTATTTCTTACTAAGAATTTTTTTTTATAGAAAACCACATGCCTGCATGAAATTCTGGTATAATTGTAATTTAAAAAACGATGCAGGAGTGGTAAACGTGCGAACTTATAAAGGAAAAATAAAAACACTGGACGGTATAGGAAAAAGATTGAGGCTGCTGCGAAAGCAGTTAAACTATTCCGCCCAGGAGATGGCTGCGCGGCTGGGGCTTAATTACAATTCATATTACAAGAACGAGAACAGTGAAACGTATCCCGGTATAAACACCCTTTACCAGTTGTCAGAGGCTCATGATATATCTATTGATTGGCTTATGTTCGGCAAGGGGCCTATGTATTGCCAGGAAAAGGGTCGAGAGAAGGAGTTGGCAGAACTGGGTAAGGAACTGGAACTGATGCGTGAGAAGTTGAGGGAACAGGAAGAGAAAGCAGGTATTCGGTTCAGGCCGGAATTGCAGGAATTATTGGAGCACATGGAGCGCATCCCCTTGTTGTATCATGAAGTATTGGTTTATTTCCAGAGGTTTAAGGTGGAGAACAGTGAGCTGGTGGAGGCATCCATGTCCCGTGAGCAATCCTGAGAATAAGCAAAAAGGGGTCGGCGACCCCAACCGCATGCACGGCATGGCCATTTTCCCACGTTAAAGACGTTTTTTCAAATCTTTGTTTTTTTTGCATACTTTTCCAGGGTATTAGTAAAAAATTGGCCTGCCCCGTTTTTAACTCACCTATCTTCAAGAAAAGGACATTCAAGTATGTTAGAAAAAATCCAAATTTCAAAGTTCCATCCCTGAACCCCCTAAAGTCAAGGGTCAGAATATGGTAGTTACTGTTTTTTTATTGCATTGAGTAAATCATTGAATCCACTTTTATAATCCCTGGAAAAATCTGCATATTTAATCTCCCTTAAAAGCAGGGGCAATTCGACACCCTCAATGAGAAGAGGTAGTATCTTTGGAGTTGTACCGGGTGATAATTGCATATTCAAGGCAGTCCTGTATTCTCGTTCCACCCATTTTGAATTAACCGAATGCCTGGATATAACAAGACAAAAGAAATCACATCCGGATATTCCTTCTTCTACTTTTTGTGGTATTGAGTCTCCCACTTTGATTTTTTTCTCGTCTACCCATACATTCATCCCCGCATTCTCCAAGTCGATGGTAAGACGATTTACAAACTTTTTGTCTTTATGTGAATAACTGATAAATATCTGTCTTATTGCATCTTTTGACTCAATTGGAGATTCTGGAGGAGGTATTCAAATCTTCCTGTTCAAACATATAATTATTTTAATCGATTTAGAAGCAAAAATCCACCCTCAATCTTTTAAATGGGAGAAGTGCCGGGCAAAAATGGGAAAAAAATGTCAGGTGAGATTATCAACGCTTTAGGAGATTCAGTGGGATTAAATTCAGAGAATCGTCACAAGAATAACCATCGGTAAGACCGCGCCGTAATACAGTACCGGCATCATTAAGATAAAACACCAGACCACAGGAGATGGAAATGCTGATTTTATCCTCAAACGGCACCATTTGTGTAAAAGATTCATCCTGGTCGGATAAAACATAATACCATTCAAAATTAATATTTTTCCTTGAAATACCGAAATATGGAGGGGCTTGCCCATAGATGTTTTCAAAGCGTAAACCGAAAATAACCGAAAAATTCTTGCGGGGATTTTTGGAAAGCGCAGTCTGCCGGAGGTCATTGTTTACGGCACGAATAATATATGTGTCTTTTACTTTTTCAATCTGATGCATGTGCCCGGGATGCCAGAATTCTTTCAGTTTTTCTCCCCCGGGATTCAAAACGACAAAGACGGATTGGTACCAATGAAAATCTTTTAACAACACGGTAATTATCCTCTCCTGGTTTTCATCAAATACCCTGAGATCGGTAACAGCTAATTTTCCCCTGAGACTCCCGTAGTATGGATAAGGGGAATTGTAAAAAAATCGCCATTTTTCCTTTCCATTCGTATTAAAGGCAATCACCCGTCCTCCTTCATCCCCATCCACCGAAAATCCCACCAGTACATCTTTTTCTCCATCTTTATCGATATCGGCGACCACATGCCGGTTTATTTTGGAATGGAAATTTTTCACCCATTGATTGCCCCTGACATCGATAGCGGCTAGAATGTTATCATTGATTTTAACTCCTTCGATGGGACCGAATTGACTGCCGGTTTTTTGAATCAGCGGGGAAAGCAATAAAGTGATAACGATACCCAGTACAACAAGAAGAATAGTGGCAAGCGATTTAAATCTATCCAAACGGTTATAAAGAACGTGTTTCAGCCTTTGGATGAGGGTTTCCTTAACTATTTCACCGTACGTAGAGAGTTCGGAATCGGGTGGGGGTGTATACGTGGGGATATAAAACTCTCCTTGAATATTGGTATATGCGGTCGGCGTTTGCCTTAACCGGTTTTTTATCGAATAGGAAATCACCCTATTTTTTGTTAATATGATCAATTCTTCAATGTTGATTTCCGGCTCAAGGGATTTGGGTTTCAAGTTTTGGAGTAAATAATATGTAAATAAGCCGTGTTTAAATTCATCGATTCCTATGGACGGTTCGTGGGGGCTGGAGGAGGTGAAGACCACGCGGCCGGTGGAATAACCACTTTTTACGCCACGAACCATATTGTTTATTTGTGTCTTCACTTTTCGCCGGGCTTTTATACCGGCTTTTTTGTACTTGAGAGAATTCCTGGATCTGATGTCGATCTGCTCACCTGCAAAGCCGCTGTGACAGGTATCGAGAAAGAAGACAAATTTTGCGGGTTTCTTATTCTTTAAACGCTTATTAATACTGTCGAAGGAAATACAGGTGCTCTCATTCTTTTCATTATTTGAATTGTAATCATAAGGAATAAGATACCCCCCGTATTCCGAGTAATATCCATGGCCGGCATAGTATAAAAGTACAAAATCATCGGGCTGCACATAATGGAACATTAAGTCCAGCCATTCAATGATTTGACTGTATGCGGCTTTCTCATCCATGATGGGGCCGTCGCCGATTAATTGGAAACCGGCACTTCGCGCGTAGTGGGCCATTTCAGCCGCATCATTTTTTGCATATTTTACCTTTTCTTGTCCACTATCGGAAGGATAGTTTTCGATACCGATGATCAGGGCGTATTTTCCCATTTTCAGTTTCTCACTCGAACCACCGGGTTCGCCAGGTTTCTTCTGTGGTTATGATAATGGATGCTTGTTCTTTTTTCATGCCTTTGATCTCCGCTTCACTAAGCTCTCCAAGCACCTCTACAGGTTTCCCCACTACTGCATTGAGACCAACTGCAGATAAGTAGATCAAGCCAATATTCCCAGCGATGACAATAATATGAATGGGTTCAAGCACTTCGATAAACTGAAACTGAACAATAACACCAATGACCAGGGATAACAGGAAACTTCCCCATTTGGGGTTCCACCATTTGGTAATTTTTCCCACCCGGTGATGAATAATCGATGTGATAATCACCACCACTAACGAACACCCACCAATTACAAGGGGTTGATTGATATTAAAAAATGTGTCTTGCATTATTATCTCACCTCCAAAAATTGACGCTTATTCAGATAGTAACGTAATTCCCTTAACACGATTCGCTCCAGGGGACCAGTAAACTCCTTTAAAATATACCGGATATCCTCGATATTTAATCCTTGATCTTTCTTATTTTTAATTAGAAGAGCCTCACAAATAAAACCCACCTTCCAATAGGATTCCTTTCTTAAATTTAAAATTAACTTATCTCTTAATTCGTCATAGGAAAATTCTTGATATGCGTCCCCCACATGACCTCTTGTATATCTTCTCCATTCGTACCACCCATTAAAGACCAATTCCAGGAATTCCCCGGGATAATGTTTGGCCAGCGCTGATTCTGCCCTATACCTGAAATCTTCATAGATGTCTGCTTTGAATATCTTAACCAGCATCTTTTTTCGATATTCATCGGGCAATCGCTCACAAACATCCAGGAAATACTCCCCTTCATCATTATACACTTTGGGAATTTTAACCGTTAAAACCCGATGGATTGTCTGCTCCGGCCAAAATTGCATGTTGGTCCTGAAAAATCTGCAAAATAATTTGGAATGATTCAATACGTGTTTGAGTCTTTTCTTCAGATTTTTTTCATTGCTAATTAATTGAATGACAGCATCGTTAATGGAACCATAGAATTCTTTAAGCAAATTCTGATTGTAAATTTTTTTTGGGGTTTTCTCTAAAAATTCGATGATGAATGCCGAATACTCCGGGTAACTTTGGTTGTAAAGGAACACGGCGGCGTATAATCGGTCTTTCTCACTACCGATTTCAAATATTTTCTTTGCCAGATTGACAGTCTTGCTCTTATTAAACTCATATAGTCTGGCAAAAATATGCTCTATAAAAGAATTCTTAAAATATTCATAATGATTCTCAAGAAACGGGAAAACGGTTTCATAATCTTTATCAATAATCCAGTGAAGCATATATCGGATATATTGAAAGTCAAAATGATACTTATGCAGCCAATTCTCCCAATCGGTTAAAGTAACCATTCGAGGGTCCACATAACGGATCGACAACATCAAATTGTTCCAATATTTCTTTGGAATTAGTTCCAGGTTCGTATCCAGTATGGTCTTTAGTATCCCGGTTTTTTCTTTTATCGTTGAATTTGGAATGTGCCTATAGACAAGTCGCTCCCAAACCCGCTCATAGTGATTGACGTGCTGCACCCGTTTAAAAAAAAGCTCTAAGACCCACAGTTTATCCTGGAAATTCCCGCAATCCCAGGATAAATCTATAACTTCATCAGGAAAAAATGCTTTTTCAAAAACACCGGAGGCTTTTTCTCGAAAATAATGGCTTCCAAAAGACGCCAAAATTTCTAGCTTTTGATAGACTTCCGACAGTTTATCTCTATCGGTAATTTCGATATGAGAACCCGGGATGCTGTCAGCGACAGCACGAAGGTATTTTTCCGTTTCCTTTTTTAATTTTTTCTCTATTGAAGGTGGAACCTGTTTATTGCTTTTTACCAGATAAAGGTAATCGTACATGTTAAAATAATTGCCGTTTTTTTTCAAAAAATCGTTGGAATAAAAATGTTCCAAAAATAGGTTCCTGAGGCCTTGATCTGTTTCACTTCTGAAATCAGAAATTCCCAATGCTGTGGTCTTTCCATTTTTTCCTAGTTTTGCTAAAAGTTCCAATGTCATTCGTTTCCGGTTTATATCGAAATATCTATATCCTTTCCAAATGGTTCCCAAAAGTTTCATCACATCTTCGGGGTCCCAGTAAAAAACATCATGGCTATTCTTGGATGCAAATGCCAATAGTTGCTCTTCGTTGACTCCCGTCATTCGTTTTCCCAACAAATTTCCCAATAATACGATTCTTCCCTTTTCATCCAGTTTGCGCAAAAGGGCGTCTACCCAATTATGTTTGAACCGGTAAAGACTAAATTCCTCGAAATACTTTCTCCCCACCATTTGAGCGTCGAGTTTATCCAGGGAATAGCTTCGCTGACCCAGCAAGGTATCCTGCAATACTGCATGCTGTGAGGGTATAAAATGAATTCGAACCACTGATATATGAACCAGGTAAACCAGGAGTAAAAGGATTCCCAGTAATCGACCCATTAAAAGGATTTTGGTTCTTAGCCTCGTGCAGGTAAGAAAATGAGCCAATTGAGATATTTTTTGTAAAAAAACATTTTTAGAGGAATCGAGAACAAGGGGTATGGGTTCCAGTACAGGCAATTTAAAACCTTTACTACTGAAATGGGCCATAACACCTTTTTCCATCAGCATGGGCAGGGAACGTTTCCTGCCGGTTTGGGTGATGAACCGATGAGTCCTTACCTTTTTATCCAGTATTTCGAGAAATTTGAAGAGTGCAACTTTTTTTTGGAGGAAAAATGTATATTTCCCGGAGAGGGTTCGCAGCAAGTAATGGGTTAAAACCCCATGCCTCAAAGCAGGGTCTTCAAAAGCATATTCATTCACTGCGCAGTCACTAATAATCATATATGGCTTTAAAGAAATAAAACGTTCCGATTCTTTAAATTCTTCGAAAATTTCTCGAAGAGAAATGCTGCTGTCAATTCTATAGGAGGCATCGATGATAACGATTAATCGATGGAGGGGGTTGTTTAATAATTTTAATACTTCCGGCATTTTTAATGGATGCGTCTGCCGGTTGGCATCGGTGCCGGTATCCCCACCGTTGTGGACCCATAAGCAGCGTTCCGGTATTTTTGTGTCTTCATTCTTTTGCGAGGAGGCGTGACCTGAGAAAAATAGGATGACGTTCAACTCCTCGGGAGATGCATTGCATTTCTCTATCCAGTTTATAATATTCGGTTTGGCAGCATCTTTACCGGTAAGCAAAGTTACATGGGCAATATCTTTTAATACGTTAAAATACTCTGCCACAGCGGCTGCATTTTTCTCTGCATATTTTAATTCCTTCCATGCTTTTCCAGGAACCTTATTCACCCCGATACACAAAACGTTATATCGCTCACTCATCTTTCTCTCCATCCTGGAAATAACGTTTATGCACGTGATGCCGTAATTTTCTCAACAACATTCGTTCCACCGGGCGGTTAAACTCCTTCAAAATATGCTGGAGGTCCTGTATGTTCAATTCTCCTCTGGCTTCTTTTTTCGTTAAAGCTTCACATATAAAATCGATTCTCCTGTTCACGTTCACACCGGGTTTTGGATCTTTTAAATTTAAAACCAAATCATGCCTCAGCACTTTATAAGAAAGATTCTGATACGCTTGTGCCATAAGTGTCTTTTTAAAAAAGTGCCGATAATACTCCCTGTTATAAGCCAATTTCAAAAACTCTCCCGGATAATGTCGTACTAAACTTGAGTCCGCATTCAATCTAAAGGTCTCATCGATGTCTGCTTCGCATATTTTTATCAGCATTTTTTTTCGATAGAGATCGGGCAGTTTTTCACAGGCTCTCAGGAGAGGAATCCCTTCACCCTCACTGTAAGGTATTTTAGATTCCAGGATGATTCGCTTTACTTCCTCCGGCCACAAGCGCACGTTTAATCTAACAAGTTGATAAAACAATTCTCTGTCATACAACAGGTACCTGAGTTCTTCCTTAAAATTTTTATTTGCTTCAACAATGGGTATTAAGGCCTCCACTCCATAAAATCGTTTCAAAATGTCTTGTTTATGTTTGTTGTTCCCGGCTTCCCGCAGGAATTCAAGAATATAAGGGGAGTACTCCCGGTAATTCTTATTAACCAAAAAAACAGCACAATACAGCCTGATCTTGGGGGAGCTTAGCGGATATAGTTTTTTCACCAGTTGGAGGGTTTTTCGGCGATTGATCTTATACAAAATTTCAAATAGGTAAAACGAAAACTCTTCTTTGAAATAATCATAATTATTCTCGATAAGTTGAAATATCTGGGGGTGTTTCATTTTAATAATTGAGAGTAATGTATAGAAAGGGGAGATATGATGTTTTTTTATCCAATTTTCCCAGTCACTTAATCCAATAATAGTGGGATCAGAATCCTCCAAAATCCGAAATAAATGGGATTTAAAACCTTCCGGGATTAACGGAAGCCTGGTGTCAATAAAAATTTTTATAATTTTGCTTCGTTCTTTTACAGATAGCTTTTCGAAAAAATCAACAATCAACTTCCACCAATGGGCTAGCGGGACAGCGGTATCCTGCATGTATTTAAAATACTGTTCCAGGAGCCATACTCTATCACTAAAATTCCTGCAAATCAAAAGCAAATGAAGGACTTTTTCAGGATCAAAGGACATTTTAAAAATATCAGAGGCCTTATTTTGAAAATGAGGGCTGCCCAAAAAGGCCAGGACACTTACTTTTTCGTAGATTTCCGGCAGTTTATTTGTATCGGTTATCCGGGTAATGGAACCCGGTAAACTCCGGCTAACATTTCGAAGGAACCTTTCTACTTTCCCCTGCAGGAGGGTGTTCTCTAAAAAGGGGGCCGGCTTTTTGTTTCTTATCAGGCATAGATAATCATACAGGTTAAAATGATCGACATGTTTTTCCCAAAAATCAATGGAGTAAAAATGTTCCAAGAACACGTTCCTCAGGTCTTGATGTGTTTCCCTTTTAAAATCAAAGACCCGCCCTGCTGTTGCCTTTCCATTTTTCCCTAATTTTGCCAATAATTTGAGTGCAGCTTGTTTCTCTTTTTTATCGAAAAACAGGTATCCCCAGCGAATCAAGTTTAAAAGCCTCATCACATCGTCGGGGTGCCAATAAAAGACACCTTCGCTGTCGCCGAGGGCAAATCCCACCATCAGTAATTCACTAATTCCGTTGAATCGATCTCCCAGCAAATATCCCTTCAGTATGATCTTTCCTCTTCCATCAAGTTTAGGCAGGAGGGCGTTTACCCAATTATGTTTGAATAGGTAGAGGTTGATTTTTTTATTATCGTCCTCTCCCAACCTCTCGCTTTTCAGCCCACGTAAAAGAACCTTTGGGGATCCTATAAGGGAATGATGAAATGTAGTATAGTGAAGGGGTTTAAAATGAATCCGGACCACGGATATGTTAATAAAGTAAGTCAGTAACAGCATGATTGCCAGGATACCGCTGGCGAAATGAATTTTGCGTCTCATTCGTGTGCAGGTAAAAAAATGAGCCCATCGATATATTGTTCGTTGAAACGCATTTTTCCCGGGGTCCGGGATCAGGGGGATGGGTTCCAACACCGGCATCTCAAAGTTTGTATCATGCCAATGGACCATGATGCCGTTTTCCCGCAGCATTTTGAGGGTTGCTTTCCTGCCGGTGTCGGTGAGGAATCGATGGTTCCTGACTCTTTTATCCAGTACAGCGAGAAACTTGAAAAAGGATATCTTTTTTCGGAGGAAAAATGTATATTTCCCGGCCATGGTTTGCAAAAAGTAGTAAGTTAAGACGCCGTGCCCCAACTGCGGGTCTTCAAGGGCCCCCTGGTTTACTGCAGAGGCACTAATGATCACACAGCGTTTCAGTGAAGTCATGCGCTCCGATTCTTTGAATTTTCTGAACATGTGGTTGATTGAGATTGAAGGAATCTCCTCTTTGCCAAAGTTGTAACACGCATCGATAATAAAGAGCAGTCGATGGTCGGAGTTGTCCAGTAAGTTTAAGATTTCAGTGGTTTTTATTTTATGGTCTTCCGTCTTAATATCCTTCCCCTCACGGCTGTCGATCCATAAACAACGTGACAGACTGTCGGTATTTTTCTCTTTTTCAGCGGAGCCGTGACCGGCAAAGAATATAATAACGTTCAATTCTTTTTCAATAGCATTGCACCGGATAAGCCAGTTGATAATATTTTCCCTTGTGGCATTTTTACCGGTCATCAGGGTGACTTCGGCCTGGCCGTTTAAGGTTTCAAAGTATTGGGCAACAGTTTTAGCATCCTTTTCCGCATAAGCCAGTTTTCTTAAACCAGGCACATTGTTCACACCGACACACAAAACCTTATATCGAATATTCATCTAAAAGATTCAACCAGATAGTTTATCAATACATTTTATCTTTTTTTCATCCAAAGCAAACACAAGAAGTTGGTCGTTTATGGAAATTTTATAACAGACTTCTTCATTTTCAACAGGATTAATAATATATTCCTTTGTAAGTCCTTTCCCTTTCATTCTTCTTTCTATTTCTTTCCTATCTATAATCAACTGTTCATTGGGATCATAAAAACATATTTTAATTCCGATCAATTGAATCTTAGCCCTTCGCAGCACCACCATTAATTCATCGAACGTCTTACCAACTAAAGCAGGGTGGTCCTTTATATCGATCACATAGAATTCATTTCCTTCGTTAAAAAAGATCACACTATTAATCAAGCTGGCAACACCGTGATTAAACATACTCTGTATCATTAGATTTTCTGTAATATTTGAAGAACAAATCACTTCATTGACATCCGACTCCAAAAGTGAGGAGTTGAATTTCGGATGGTTGATTTCGGCTATCATATAAATCGAATCCATGGTCTTATTTTCTATCTGTTTGACATATCTTGAGATAGCCAGGGCTCTGAGCAGCGTGCGTTCATCAGCTTCAATTGTACGGTCATCAGCCACCAGTAAGACCGATTTTGCAGTCGTTATATTTGCAAGCTCCAGCGATTTAACATCCCTGGGCTCACCATTGATGAATTCAACGTCATGTCTGTCATGTAATTTTTGTAAGTCGATGTCTCTTTGCAAGTATCCTTTAAACCTGGTTGAGATAACAACGATCTTTCTCTTGTTATCAGTAAAAGAACTTTTTAAAGCTAAAATCGAATTTTTAATTAACTGCGGGACAGATTCATTCCACCCACAGATGCAAACATGGTTTTTAAATTTAACTCTTTTCATTCCTGACCGCCTTTTTCTCTTATTTAAAGCAAAAACAAATTCACCTACGATTGAAAAAATTGCCGCTAACCATCCGAGATAAGTTGCCAGGGTTGCCATAATTTGACCGCTTAAACTTAATGGGAAAATATCATTGTTAACCCCGGTTAAAGAAAAAATAAAAAGCCACATTTGAACATCGAAAATACTTAAATCCACAATCGCACTTTTAACGGAATGGATTTTAAAGAAATGATTTTCCAAAACCAAAATAACTTTTGAAAATATGAAAAAACCGATAATTAAAAAAAGGAAGGAAAATATAAAGTGTCTATATCTGACCCAATATTTATAGTAGTCTATTTTCCTGTGATTTTTACATATCAGCACAATTACAAAACCAAAGATTGCTGTTAAAATCAAATAAATATGAAAAGAGGAAGATGAATCGTAAAAAATAGATTTCATTTCTTTGCTCAGTGGTAATCCCCTGAAAAAATAAGAATAGTTCTTAAATTCAGATTTGATATTAAGACTGTCCTCTCCCTCTAAAAACTCAAAATATCCACCTTTTTCAAAGGTTTGCACCGGGAAATGTTCCATGTCAACTTTTTTCGATTTGATTATTTTAATGAGTTCTCGAGCGAAACCACAACTCCTATCTCGCATCAACACTTCAATTTCATCCATAATCCCGGTTCTCGATACCAAAAATGCCCATGTTCCCACACTTTTTATTTGTCGACTGCCCGACAAAAAAGGATAAATAGAACCGGCAAATTCTATTTTTGACAGGTGGCTGAGCCGGGATAAAATATATTGAATTTCTTCCGAATCCATAGATACCAGTCCCACCGCTGATTGGAGATTTTTATCGGTTAATATTGGTGGGAAAGGGTACCCTAAAATTACAGCCCATGCGGAAAGTTTCCCCTTTTTAAAATCAATCAATGATTCTGAAAAAGGACGTTCGTCCAGGAATACACTGGACCTGTCAATTCCAAACAGGTTGAGAATCAGCCGAATGGTGACATTAGGTGCAGTTTTCGGTGCTCCAATAGCAAATGTTTTAATTTCCCCCTTTTTTATTTGCTGAATAAATTCTGAAAAATCAATAACCTTTGGCTCTCCCCGGACAAATATTTGCAGGGCTTCAGGAAATAAAGGCATTACGATCTCAAAATTTCTAAACGTATTCTGGGGATAATGATAGCACCTTACTGCTACATCACGCTGCACTATCGCAAAATCGGCAATCCCATTTTTAAGCCGCTCGATGTTTTCATTAGAACCGCTGCTGTTTAAATTCACAATCTCAGCAGACTTCAAGACATTTTTAGATGCCTTTTCAATAAATATTCCCGTTCTATAATAAAGCCCTTGTTTTTCCCCGGATACCAGGACAAACCTTTTTGCTTCTTCTTTAGCAAAAATACCTGATGGATATCCATTGAGTACAACCACTACCAATATAGAGACAATTAGTCTATTCAACGCAACTCTCCTAAAAGACAAAATTGCTCATCCTACTCTCCTATTCTTAAATCCCAAATAGGGGCCATCTTACATTTGATAATTAAAGCACAAATAGAATAGATTGTAAATCCTAAAAATTGTGCAGCAACGGCATCAAACACCAAATGAGTACCCACATCTCATAGACGCTGAAATAACACACATATTGGTGGAACAGTTATGTTAAACTATCAAAAAAAGTAGGATGTAATTAAAAGTCCCTGTCCGGATTAAAAGCTGCCAATCCTTTATCCATGAACCTATGCAGGGAGAATATCTATTTTTACCACGGTTGCACAATTTTACGGATGAATGAAAATAGCCCACGAATTACACGAATCAACACCAAGTGATAATGAAAAAATTAGAGTTCTTAATTGATCAATGGTCAATGGCGGCCGGAGGGAATTTGCCTCTCCCTTAAAACTTAAAACGGGCCTCCCCTCAAATTTCACGGACGTCTTACCAGATTCCATGGGCCTCTCCTCCAGCTTCGCGGACGTCTTACCAGATTCCATGGGCCTCTCCTCCAGCTTCGCGGACGTCTCCCCAGATTCCACAGACCTCTCCTCAAATTTCACGGACGTCTTACCAGGTTCCACAGACCTCTTCTCCAGCTTCGCGGACGTCTTCCCAGATTCCACAGACCTCTCCTCAAATTTCACGGACGTCTTACCAGGTTCCACAGGCCTCTCCTGAAACTTCACGGACGTCTCCCCAGATTCCACAGACCTCTCCTCCAGCTTCACGGACGTCTCCTCAGGTTCAACACCTCTCCTTCAACTTCACGCATGTGTCCCCAGGTTCCATAGGCCTCTCCTGAAACTTCACGGATGTGTCCCCAGGTTCCACAGGTCTCTCCTCCAGCTTCGCGGATGTGTTCCCAGGTTCCACAGGCCTCTCCTCCAACTTCACGGACGTCTCCCCAGGTTCCACAGACCTCTTCTCCAACTTCACGGACGTCTTCCCAGGTTCCACAGGCCTCTCCTCCAACTTCACGGACGTCTTCCCAGATTCCGCAAACCTCTCCTCCAACTTCACGGATGCCTTCTTACGATTACGTGACCCCACTTTATT
>JABAOF010012697.1_pt1 | contig 74616 bp, 60 predicted proteins | sample 7062171 | NCBI WGS metagenome assembly JABAOF01 (sample SAMN14538628, study PRJNA623070) | marine sediment metagenome | biome: marine biome [ENVO:00000428]; feature: marine pelagic biome [ENVO:01000023]; material: deep marine sediment [ENVO:00002113] | place: India: Gulf of Khambhat ...
TCTCAACCTTAAAAAACTACCGAAGTATTGCTATTACATATCCTGCATTATTGATAAACCGTTGTGTTCGTTGTGATGAATCTGTTATACCATTAATATTCCAAAAAAGGCTATCGGAACCGATATTATTACTTATGGAAACTAATGTAGAATCATTACCACAAATAGAATACACATTTTTTGTAAACAATGGTTTCACAAGGGCACATCCGTTAGGTGTTGCAGTAAATGCTAAGTCCCAGCTTAAGTTGGGAATATTTACTGTTAAAATACCATTATTCACTGTTATAGATGAAGTACTTACTGGTAAGCCGGTATTCGTATTATACCATTGTACTGTATAATTTAAATTAGCCATTCCCGCAATTTGAATAGTAGCACCATTTATAGGAGGAGGTGCTACACCATTATGATTTTGCAAATAACTCCAATTATATTGATTGTTTAAAATCCATCCGGCAATTTTATTTTGTAGTGCAGATTGCAATACATATGCAGCAACCGAAGAACCTACATTAGTAAAAACATAACTAGAAATATTCATCCAATCGGTTCCTGTATTATCCACTTTTATGGTATGATTACCTGCAGACACATTGATGAAATAGGTAGCATTGGCAACAGTATTAAAAGCCGTATCCTTACCATCCAGATAAATATGCAACTGAGGTGCTGTGCTAATATTGTTCACAACCACTTTAAACTGTCCGGCTACAGGATAAGTAACAGTAAAAACAGGCGGATTTTTATATTGGGTATTGTATACCGAACCATACAAATATTGTCCTAACTGTGTGGCAGTCGGTGTTATATTTCCGGAAGCATCAATGGTGAAATTAGCAGCAGTAGCTGCAGCCCAGCCAGCGCTGGGTGAAATGGTTAAATCGGCATTACCCCCTCCGCTTATGGTGGCTGTAACCGGTGCATATAATTCAGATTTTAAATTTAATGCATTTACAAATGAAGAGATGCCTTTAAAATGCGTATACAAATTTTTCGGATCAATATAATTATCCCACCACCAACTCATTGCAGTACCCATTGCCCCGCTTAATGCAGTAGCCCACATTGTATTGTGAATATACACACCATTCGGATCAATAGAAGATAAAGCAACGTTTCCGGAATTAATACCAAACTCGCCATTGAGTATTGGTTTTTTAAATTGCCAGATATAAGAACGGCTGCCGGCAGCTAATATCGACTCTAAATTGGGTGCGCCAACATAATAATGTGTTTGCGTAAAATCAATATTTTCCAAACTCCAGGTAGCTGGATCATTATTATCATGTGCATAGCTGGTGGTTACCAAGTGCTGATACACATCTTTCGATTTAATGTAAGCAGCCATTTCCTGATGCCAGTTTGTAATATTTGTTTTATAAGTATTAAAACTATCGGTCCATTCTACTTCATTAAACAATTCCCAACTCATAATTGTGTTAGAGTAACCATACCGGGCAATAATATAACGCATTCGGTTTTTAAATAAATTTTTAGCAGTTGAGTTTGAAAAAAAATCCCATGTATTATTACAAGGCCCTCCATTTGCAATGTTATAAGGATTGTTGTTCCATTCTGGATTTACTGTAGTAGATACCTGCCCATGATGGTTTAAGCAAAGCATAATACGTACACCCTTTTGCTTACAAGTATTTAAAAGCCAGTCTAAGTAATATGCATTGGATTGCTGATAGTTTTTTAAACCACCATAATTACTTCCTTTCCATTCTAAAGCAAACGACCAATCGGCCATCCAAACTCTTATAAAATTACCCCCGTTATTGCTTAATTTGTTTAACCAATTGGAATAATCTGTATACACATTATTATCCTGCCAGCACATATTTTCGCCAACGGGAATATATTGACTACTATCATCAAAACTTAAATAGTTAGAATTATTTTTTCGAATAAACCCCGGATCGGAGCTATTTACACAAGTGAATGTAGCATCACCAAAGGTGGTAATGCCAACAGTATTAGTGCAAATAAGGCTGTAATGCCATATACCCGTTTGAATAGGTGTAAACCGAACTTTAAAAACACCATTACCGGCAGGTGTTATACTGCCATTGGTTGTGTTGAGTGTGTAATCCTGCATATAAAACCCATCTACCGAATCAACAACACCATTGGGTGCCATAAAAACGGCTTTTACAGCAATATCATTATAATCAAACGGGTTGGTATAAGCAGCAGTTAATTGAATTGTTAATTCAAACTTATCAAACTTTTGTATACTGGTATTATTTGGCGTAACAACATTGAATACCGGTATTTGAGCTAATAACTGTTGTGCAAAAAACAACATGGTTAAGAACAAAGGATTTTTATTATGAAGAAGCATAACAAATTTTTATTTATGACAAATGAATACATTTCATTATTGAACCTCTACCTTTTTTACACCGGAAAGATCGTCTGTAACAAATCCATCGCCGCTTGCAGCAAAAATTTTATACCCGTTAATTGCATTTGGTGCATGTGAAGCTTTAAAATTGAAAATGGATACATTGCTGAAGTGGTGCAATTCCAAGCCATTGGTAAAAAATGATGGTAATTGTTTAGACCATTCCAACATAAAATCGTTGATATGTAAACCTTCTATATAACGCGCTAAAATTCCAGGAATATCACTTTGGAATAGTTGTTCTCTTGGTCGTAAACATCCACGCAAATCAATATTCCCACCGGCAACAGTATTTAAAGCACTATTCACAACTTTAAAACGAATGTGATTGAAGTTGATGTCCTGTAAATGGCTTTCCTCACTACCATACAATAATATTCCATTTTCGCCGGCGCAAATAATATTATTAAAAAATACATGCCGAATGGAACCCAATTGAATGTTTGCTTTGCCACGAACAGCAGAAATATGAATCGGTTCACCATTGCCCCACCAATCGCCCGTGCGTAATTTAGTTTCAATAAATACATTATTGAAGCTGATATTTTCCAAAGAACCTTCATCACGTAAAAAAATTCCAATACCTCTTGTAGAATTAGTAATATTTACATTATTCACCTCAATATTTTTCACGGTATTCTGATCTAAAAAACCAATTCGAATACCACTGGAATAAGATTGCAGGTTACAATTGCTAACAATAATATTTTTTGAAATATGTTTGACATGTTGAAAACCGGGTATTTCAAAATGATGGTTATAACCCGTTATTGCAATGGCATCATCACCTGCTCTGATATCACAATCATTAATAATTACATTGGTGCAACTGGTAACATCTATACCATCGGCATTTGGCGCCAATAAATTATTCCACAAACGAATACCACTTACAAATACTGCATCACAATCGGCAAAATGCATACACCAGAAAGGGGCATCCGTAATAAAAATATTTTTTACCGATACTCTTTTACAATTACTGAATACAAACATCTGATAAGGCCTGTCATTCGGCACTAAAGGTCCGTCACCAACTCCTTCAGCTATGTTTCTAAAATTATTTTTTTGCCTGGTAAAACGGGTGGCAATACTATCTAACTTTTTAGCCTTTGTGGTATCGAAAAAGAAAATACCACTGCCATCAATCCTACCTTCACCGGTTATGATAATATCTTCTTTATTTTCAGTAAAGAACATGCCTTTATGTATAGGAATAAAAGGCGTATCAGGAAAAAAATTTTCATAATCGGATAAATGCGTACTGCCTTTTAAAATGGAACCGGATTGCAGATACAAAGTAATATGACTTTGCAAATGCACCGTACCAATAATGAAAGTACCTGAAGGAATGAAAACCGTTCCGCCACCACTTTTGCTGCAAGCATCAATGGCATTTTGCAACGCTTTAGTAGCAGGCAATTTACTATTGACAACTGCTCCATAATCAGTAATATTAAATATGCTCTGTTGTGCAAATACACATGTAACACTTAAAAATAACATGGCTGCGCACAGCAGGTTTTGTTTCAAGAAATGAACGATTGACTGATACATGTTATGGGTTTAAAACGAATCAAATATTGTTGGCATGGATAACCTTTGAATAATTTCCATACAAGCCCTTGCATTGTGATAAGGACACTTCCAAAAACCAATTTTATCCTGACTATTCATTACCCGGTAATTGGCATCAACACCCCATACCCATTCGCCATAATTTTTGTCGATGATATGCTCTTTTACAAATTGCCAGCTATTGAACGATTTTTCAAAAAAATGGTTTTGTTGTGTTATTTGCCAGGCATTTAAAAAACCTATCATGGCCTCTGCCTGTGGCCACCAATGTTTTTCCCGAATCAAAAAATCATCTGCTATTCTTTTTTCATACCATAATCCGCCATCCACATCTAAACCTTCTGCCGCAGCATTTACAATGGATACCGCCATTTGTTCCAATGTGTGCATCCATTCAATATCACCAATTATAATAGCACAGTCTAACAAAAGCCAAGCTGCCTCAATATCATGTCCATAAGAAATAACATCGCGTTTTAATTGCCAATTTTCAGTAAAAAATAAATTCAGATGAAAACTTTTGGCATCAATAAAATACTGTTTGAATAATTGCAGCAGATGAATAATTTTGAATTTTAAAATTCTGTTTGGCCAAACCTTATACAAATTGGCATATGCTTCAATTATATGCAAATGTGTATTCATAGTTTTTTTTTCATTCCGGTCTTTTTCACTTAAACGAGCATCTTCAATGGCAGACCAGTTTCGTGTAAATGCTTCAAAATAACCACCATATTTTACATCATAACTTTTTTCTTCAATCAGATAAAATAGACTAATGGCTGCATCTAAAGCCTTCTTATTTTTTGTTGCTTCATAGAATTCACTCAATCCATATATAACAAATGCATGTGCATATATTTGTTTACGATCATCTAAAACATTACCATCAGGCAATAATTTCCAAAAAACACCTCCAAATTTTTTATCCAATCCATACTCCATTAAATAATCAAAAGCCCTTTCTGCCAGCATGATATATTGGGTATCTGGCTTCCATTGATAAACAGCCGAGAATGTCCATAGTATTCTGGCATTTAATACAATTCCTTTAGGGGCAGCTAAATCGGGAATATTTTGATGATTGAGTGCTCCTAAAAAACCACCTTTTTGCTGATCAACCGCATGATTCATCCAAAACTGCAAAATTTGCTGCAGCTCTGTTTCCATTTGATTTCTATATTTTAATATTTTTTTCAAATTGTATAGGTTAAACAACTAAAATTTTATTCTGCTGAAACTATATGTTGCACGCTACAGGCAGTCTGATTGAGATAAGCAAAATTATTATCAATAATTTGTTGCAATGTTTGTACCGATGCGGCAGAACTATACCCATCTTCCGGATGGTGGAGCACATAATCTAACAAAATAGAGAGTGAAGTTGCTGCAACGTGCATTCTTGTATCGGATGAAGCATAATAAATCAACAAATTTTCGCCGTCATCATCCAATATCCATCCATTACTAAATACTACATTCGAAACATCACCGGTTCTTTCTTCACCGTCGGGGGCAATAAAATAACCGGCAGGCTTATGTATCACTCTGGTTAAATCATTCAAATCAGTCATAAATACATAAAGGGTATACCGTAATCCGGAAGCAGTATTTCTAACGCCATGCGCCAGATGCAACCATCCATATTTGGTTTTAATGGGAGCAGGTCCTGCCCCATTCTTTGCTTCATAAATAGTATGATATACTTTTTTATCTACAATCGTTTCTTCATGAATAACAGCATGGGTAATATTATCAGCTAATCCAAACCCAATACCCCCGCCTTTTCTGGCCTCAATAAAACTATCTTGCGGTCGGGTATAAAATGCGTATTTTCCATTTACAAATTCAGGGTGCAATACTACATTACGTTGTTGTGGAGAAGGTGTAATTAAATCGGGTAAACGTTCCCATTGCCTTAAATCTTTTGTTCTGGCAATACCGCATTGTGCTATGGCTGCAGACTGATCGCCTTCAGGAGCCGAAGGATCTCGTCGTTCCGTACAAAAGATGCCATAAATCCAACCATCTTCGTGTGCCACTAATCGCATATCATAGATATTGGTATCAGGTATATTGGTTTGCGGAATAAGAACCGGACAGTCCCAAAACCTGAAATGATCAATACCATTTGGGCTTTCAGCAATTGCAAAAAAAGATTTTCGGTCGGTACCTTCTACCCTAACCATCAATAAATACTTATCATTGAACTTAATGGCACCTGCATTGAATACTGCATTGATTCCAAATCTTTCCAACAAATATGGATTCGTAGCCGGATTTAAATCATACCGCCACATTAAAGGAGTATGAGCAGCAGTAAGTACAGGATTTGAATATCGTACATAAAGCCCACTCAGTTGTTGAATGGGTTGATTATTTTTTTTGATGAGTGATTCATAGTTATCCTTTAACCAGTTGAAACGTGTTAAATAGTCATGCATGCGTGTTTGGTTTAGTTTTTCGAAATACTAATCTTCTAACCTGTTCCACCAGGTTTTTTTTAATATAAATACGATTATCAGAATAATAGAAAGATTGATCCAAAATGGTGTTTGCATTTTCAAAATCAGGTACATTGGAAACAATGTAAAACACAGTTGGCCAATAATACCGATTGAAACATTAAACATATCTAAGCAAAAATTTTTATTTTCCTTAAAGGAAGGATTATCCTTAAGAACAAGTTGATGAATGGGTTTCCAAAAACCCCATGGACGAACTGTTTTATAAAAATGTTTTAATACAGCTTCATCGGTTGGAGAAGCCATATAGGTTCCAATAAAACAACCGGCAAGTGATAAAACAAATAATGCAGGCCACCAATATAAAGGCAGTCCCGTTGTTACATAAGGCATGATTAATGCAGCGATAATACCAACTACCATACCCCAAAAAAATCCATTTGCATTAAAACGCCACCAATACCATTTTAAACAATTGGCCGCCACATATCCTCCATATAAACCACCAACAATCCATTGTAAAATATCATTTACGTTGTTGGTTAAAAAACCAAAAAATACACCCGTGGCTACCACAATTACACCCACCAAATAGTTCATGGAAATAATACGCTTATTATTAGCAGTAGGATGGATGTATTTTAAGTAAATATCATTAACAATATATGCCTGAGCTGCATTCACAGTTCCGCTGAATGTACCCATAAACGCTCCAAGAAGCCCTGTTAAAACAATACCCATAATACCAACAGGCAGAAAACTATTAATGGTAGCAGGTAAAATACGTTCAAAGTCTACTACACCATCTGGTCCTTTTAAAGGCAATGTATGATAGTAGAGCAAAGCCAATACCGTTAAGCCAATTACCATTGTATACCGTATAGGTAATAAAATAATACTTACAAAACCAGTCATTTTACTGGCTTCTTTTGGACTTCGGGTACTTAAAATTTTTTGCATATCATAATTCGGTGCAGGGCCCGCCAATGAAGCAAAAACACCTTTTAATAACATCATCATAAAAAATATTCCAAATAATCCAAATCCATCTTCTTCAATTTTTTTGTTCGCATCAGCTACAATATTTGACCAATCTAAATGCAATCGCCAACAAAAAAATGGATCTTTCCATCCCTCAGGAACCGGCAACTGATGGCCATTTAAATGATGCCAGGCAATTACACCAATGGCAATACAGGCAACTGTCATGATGGCATATTTAATTACATCGCCCAGCACAATACTATGCATGCCACCGAGAATTGAATAAAACATAGCGAAGAGTGTGAATACGATACCGTAAATATGAGGCACATATTTATCGGCTACATGAAAAGGAATATATCCCTTCACATTATCCCATGGTATAAAAATTTCCATAAACTTACCTAAGCCAACAAATCCATAGGCTAAAAAACCAAGGCAACTAATTAATGCAAAGGCAATAACGACTAACTGAGAGGCCTTTATGCCGGCACCATGTACACCAAAACGGGTTTGCAGCCATTCGGCACCGGTATTGGCATTGCTTCTTCTTAACCATTTACTTAAAAACATCATCATAAATACCTGGTTAAATACAGGCCATAACCAGGGAATCCAAATACTCTTCAATCCGTAGATAAAACACAAAGTTACCATCCACATAGTACCACTAATATCAAACATATCAGATGCATCACTTAGTCCCAACATATACCAGGGCAGCGATTTTCCGCCCATTAAGTAACTTTCTTTGCTTAATCTTGCCCGTTTACGCATCCATAAACCAATAGCAACCATTGTAATAAGGTAGGCTACAAGAATTAATACATCTATGAGTTGAAGTTTCATTGAAGTGTTGCAATTGAATGAATGCAAAATAATTTCTTAAAAGCTGCAGGTGTGCATAACAAAAGAAAAAAGACCATAGTAGACACTACGGTCGGTGTTTCAAATCTTAATAAACGACTACTACTTATGAGAAAAAACATTTTGCTGTTATTGGTATACTTTACTAAAACTTAACTTATCCTGAAAAATAAACAAGCCACTTTTTTTCATTTTCTGAAAATCGGGCTGCGAGGCTTCTCCCTGAAAAGGAACATAATATTCTATACTGCCGTCGGCTTTTGCACCAGCATTACGCCACCCTAATACATAAGCAACCTGATGCCCTTTTAATCCGGCTGCAAAAACGGTTGTCCACCAGTTTTTATCCGGAATTTCATTAAACCCAAACTCTGTTAGTGCAGGAATTTTTTTGTGGGTTGCAGCAAATGCATCCAAATCAGTTAACATTCTTCCAATATTATGCACAAACGCTTTACCGCTATTATCACGTTGATAAATATCGAAACCAACAATATCTACAAATGCATTGCCCGGATATCTTTCTTCATATTCATTTAGATTGGCAAACTGATCGGTATTAAAAGCATAAAGCAAGTTGTGAATATTTTTAACATCTTTCAAATAGTGTTCAGTATATCTGTATAAACGAATCATTTCATCTGGGGTACAATGTGCTTTTCCCCACCAAAACCAATTCCCATTTAGTTCGTGAAATGGTCTGAAAATAACTGGAATAACTTCACCATATTTTCCTGTTAAAGATTGAAGAAAATTGGCCACTTTATCTAACCAACTATTGTATACTGCATTTTTTTCTCCACCGGGTAAAATAGAAGCAACCGTTCCGGGAAAGGGATCCCATGCTGTTTTTCCGGTTAATGGATTATTTAAATGCCAGCTGATGGTGATGATACCACCCCGTTCATATGCAGTTTGTATATATTGCCGCATCTTCGCAAATGGTACTCCATCAATATTATTCGTTGCATCATTTTCTATTCGTCCCAATTCCCAACCATAAACGGCAGGATAAGCGCCTACTGCAGATTGCACATCACTGTTTCCATCAACATATTTCCAATTCACCCCATAAGCCAAATCATCCTGGTGGCCGAATAATATTCCCAGATACAAGGTTTTTTGTAAGAACTGATACAAATGTAAAGTTTCTTTAGTAGCAGCAATGTCAACGGGTTGTGCATATATTTTTGTTGATACCATTACAAGAAACAATATGCCAATCAACGTTATTGAACACTTTTGTCTTACATATAGCAAATGCGTATACATGGTTGGGGGCTGCATGGTTTAAAATTAAAAAAAATAAAATAAAGCATAGATTCCACTTTTAAAAAAACTGAATTCAACAAATAAGTTCAATTTTTGAAACAAGTGGTATCATGCTCTTGATGAGATGCTACCACTTGACCAAATAGTTCAATCATTTAATACTAATGTTAAAAAAGTTACCAAATTGAAGCTTTTCGGAAACTGGATTTGCCCTAATTTAAGTAATGTTTTTTTAAATCATCAGTGCTTCAAAAAACAGAACTTTTTTCAAACAATAGCTTTAATGTACATGCTAAAACAATCTTCTTATTTTACTAACACCACATCATCAAAATAATAAGTTTCATCCACATCACCACTTTGCCCTTTCAAAAAGAAACCCAATTGTTGCAGCGTCGTTCCGGGTTTCCAGAAATTAAGCGTATTGAGTGGTATCTTAAAGTAAGTCCATACATTGGGAGGTACCACAATTGGATTTACCGAGTTTTGTCCGTAACCTACAGATGAAGTATTTGTTTCAAGATTCAACGTATGTGATACAGTACCTCCTTTTATCCAAAAAATAATGTATTTATACGAAGCATCATAAGGCAAACTTGGCCACCAATTAGCAAAGCCCTCAATTTTCCATCCGCCAGCGGGGAATGAAGCAATAAATGCAGCATTACCTGTTTTAAATGCGTTGGTTGATTTTCCGGAAGGTGATGCCCATGAACCATCTGTCCAACTGTTTTGAAAATCATCCGTAAAAATTTGATAGGCATTATCCAGATCTACCAATTCTTGTTTATCAGTTAACGTTTGAGTAGTTCCCCCTGAATTATAAGAAAAGGTTAAGTTACCCCGAGTAATGGTTGTAGAAGGAAATTGCAAAACCATTACTGAATCGTTCTGACTAACAATACTTACATTAGCTGTGCCGCCGCTAACACCGGTTAAGTTCACAGAAGAAATAGTCGCAAATCCCACCCCGTTAAGTGTAATTTGAGAACCGGAATAAAAATCGTAATTAGAATAAGCCGATGGCGTTGGTGGTGGTGCCAAAATGCTGAACTTATAAGTTGCTTTACCATATAAAGTTATAACAACTAAACTGTCATTTGCTAATGGGGGTAAATAAGGAGTTTTAGATGGTACCTGCACTACTATGGAGTTATCGGTTAACAATGCTCTGTTAAAGTAGGCATTGTATCCATTGAAGGTGATTGATGTTGTACTACCTAAATTAGACCCATAAATAATGTAATAATTGCCTAATGCACCTGCAGTAGTGGCTGAATCAAACGGCACAATTTTGTTGGTTCTGGCTACCGGTGTTTTAGTTATATTTCCTGATGCATCAATAGATGTGACGGTATCATAATAAACTGTTGTATCGGTTTTACTCCAGGTATGAACTGAACTGATAGTAGGTTTACCGGTTCCGGGTGTAAACCCGAGACTATCATATTTTTTGCATGAAACCACTATTGAAGCAAAGGTTAGTATCATACAAGCATATAAAATATGCATTTTTTTAATATATTTATTTGTTGTTTTCATATGAAATAACATTAATGTTTAAAATTTATATGGAACAGGAGGCATTAATAATGAAGGATTAGCTGCAGTTTCTGTTACCGGATAAGGCAATATAAAATTTGCATCGCTGAGTGTAAAACTTCTTCCGACATTATAGCTGGTTATTTGTCCGGTGGTATTATCTACATTTACAGTGCGTCTGTCTTGTGCATTAATCATAGCAATAGCAGTTGGATGATGTGCATTATTAAAGCCATCAATTCTTTGTAAATCATACCAATAATCCCCTTCTATGGCAAACTCTAATCTTCGTTCATTAAGCAATTGTTTGTAAGTAAAACTGGCCAATGCCTGCAAGCCTGCTCGTTGCCGGACTTTATTCAAATAACCTAATGCAACCGGGTCAGAACAAACAGCATTGGTATCAATACCCTGCCCGGTTTGAGCACCTGCAATTTTGCCCATTATGGCTTCCGCACCTATTAATAACACGTCAGCATAGCGCAATAAATAGGTATTATTGGAAGTAGCCTGAAAAGCACTTAAACCGCCATTATCATCGGGTGTACCTACAACATATTTTTTCATACCTGCACCTGTACCCTGCGCATTCACAGCACCCATACCCCTATCAATTCTATGTACGTAATAGCCGCCTATTTTTTTCTGTATTTCCGGATAAAAATCGCCATCAACCATAATACATCCATGTCTTCGAATTGAGTCACCAGCATTTTTAAAAGCATTTTGCAAATCTAAGCTGGGGCCTAGTTCTCCCCATCCGTCGCCGGTGCCGGTAATATTAGTATTTGGCGCAATTACCGATTGTAGTTGATTACCAAAACCATACCCTCCGTTAGAAGTCCATTGTAAAGCAATCATAGATTCTTTATTATTATTGCCGGCCAATTCAAACATTTGAGTATAGCTTCCAGGTGCATCTAACCCAACCAAACCAAATTCGCCACTACTAATTACTTTTTGTACTTCAATTAGTGCACTATCGTATTTCTGTTGATATAAATATACTTTAGCTAATAAACCCGAAGCTGAGGCACTTGAAACATGCCCTGTGGATGCAACCCCTGACGAGCAATTTTTTTCTGCAAACTGCAAATCCATTGTAATAAATTTATATACATCTGTTACAGGATTTGTACGCACACTGGAAAAACTACCAACGTATGGAGAAGGATCTGTAATAATGGGAACATTCCCAAAAAGCCTTGTTAAGTAAAAGTAAGCAGCAGCTCGCATTACACGTGCTTCACCTAATGCATTATTTACAACAGCAGGAGGCACTGATGCAGGTACTGCAGAGGGCAGATTATTTAGCAAAGCATTAGCTTGTGCAATTACTGTGTATAAAGAATTCCAGGCACTGGCAACAGTTTGAGTTGCATTTCCGGCACCGAAAGCACCAAAGGCATCAAACGAACCATCTGTACCTGCATAACAAATAGCATTTCCGGCCTGTAAATCTCCAATAGCTAAAAATGCTTTCCCATTAAATCCGAACCAGGGTGCTGCATACAATATGTTGGTGCTGGATTGTACCTGATCAGCAGTTTGGTAATAAGTGCCAACAGTAGAAGCGTTTTCAGGCGGTCTGTTAAAGAAATCTTTCTTACAGCCTAATGAAAGCAAGCTTGAGAAGACTATGAAACTGAATATATATTTTGTTTTCATTGTAGTTTTCACTTAAGTAGTTAATAAATTAAAATTCAGCATTCAATCCAAAGGTGATTGTACGCGGTGTAGGATACCTGCCATAATCAATATTTTGCAAAACTGGGTTTTGATTTAAAGAACCTATTTCCGGGTCAAGGCCACTGTATTTAGTAAATACATATAAATTTTGTCCGCTTATATAAGCTTTTAATCTGGCCATTTTTACTTTTGCTGCCCATGCCTGAGGCAGATTGTATCCTATTCGAACATTCTGTATTCTTAAATAAGAAGCATCTTCCAGAAATCTGTCAGACATAACGAGGTTATTATTTCCGAAACCAGACCTTGGAGCAGGTATGTTGGAATTAGGATTAGAAGGAGTCCAGAAATTAGCAACATTGGCTCTTTGGTTCATGTATAAACTGTACATTCCCATTGTTTGAAATGAAACAGCATTTAAAATTTTACCACCTTGTGAACCCACTAAGAAAAAGGAAAAATCAAAATCTTTATAAGTAAAACTATTGGTAATGCTGTATGTAAAATCGGGATTGGGATTACCTAAAGCATATTGTTTATTAGGCCCGCCTTTACCATCATTACCATCATATAAAATATCACCTAAATAAATGGCATTTGTTTGCGATCTGTTGCTACTAATTAATTCGGGCTGGCCAATTACATTTTGCGGATGCTGGGCCAAAAAAGCTAATTGATCTTGTGTTTTAATGATACCTAATGTTTTATAACCATAAAACTCTCCGATGGGTCCGCCAACCTGTGTATAAGTAGCAGGTATTTGAGGCCCAAAACCGGTAGAAACATTGCCGATAATAGCAGGAAATCCGTTCAATGATATAACCTTATTGTTATAATGTGAAAACACTACATTGGTTGTCCAGGTAAAATTTTTTTTAATGATATTACGGCTGGTAATACTAAATTCAAAACCGGTATTTTGAATTTCGCCGGCATTTACCCAAGGTGGTTGTACCACAGCAGCATTGGAATATTCAGCCGTTCCCCCGCCCAAAAAAGCAGGTAAAGGCTGTTGGAATAAAAAGTTTTTTGATGTTTTTTTGTATATATCAAAAGATGCATCTATTCTGTTATGAAGCATACTGAAATCTATACCTGCATTACTTTGAATAGCAGTTTCCCATGTTAAATTGGGATTACTAAAGTTGGCAAAACTAAACCCTGTTCCTATTCCTGTAACAACAGGTGTAATAGCTGAACCATATTTATATCCTCCATTTGTATTAGAATTACCGGTAGTACCATAACCTACCCGCAACTTAAGATTACTGAATAAAGAATTAATTTTTGCCATGAAAGGCTCCTGAGAAATTCTCCATGACGCTGCAACGCCGGGAAAATACCCAACCTGATGGCCGGGAGCAAAGTTGGATGACTGGTCTCTACGATCAGTTGCAGTAATACTGTATTTATTATCAAAAGTATAAATAACACGTACTAACCAGGACTCCATAGATGTGCTACCCTTAGGTTCATCTAACGTGTTGGAGGTTTGCGTACCCAGGTTTAAAGTTTGAATGGCATTGCCTGCAGTAAAACCCTTGGTACTGGCTACAATACCATCATATGCAGATGCCCATACTTCATGACCTACTAAAGCCTGAACAGCATGCTTGCCTGCAAAAGTGTGGTTATAATTTAAATGTTCTAACCAACTCCAATAGTGATCAAAATTATTATTTTCTAACAAAACGGCCTGTGTATTGACGAAAGCAGGTGCGGAACCTGGTGCACCATAAGAATAAGTTGGGCGGAAAATTTTTGCCTGTCCCCAATTAAAATTACCATTCACTTCTGAATGTAAAGTAAAGTCTTTTGAAAATTTAATATCGCCATACAACATACCCTGAATATTACTTCTAATTAAATAATTGGTAATACTCATTGCTTGTTGAACAGGGTTAGGGCCACCCTGTATGGTGCCATTAACTACAGCCGGCCCTGAATATGATCCATCTGCGTTATACACTGCTACATCAGGAGCCTGCAATAATGCATTATAAATAATACCATATGAATTGCCTAAACCTATATTAGCCTTATTTTGATTGGCAGTAATACTTGTTCCCACTTTAAACCAATCTTTTACCTGAGAGTTAATGTTGGTATGAAAGGCAAACCGGTTAAAATCTGAACCAATTACAGTGCCTTTTTGTTCAAAATAACCACCGGAAATATAATAGTCTGTTTTTCCATTTGCACCAGACATGGAAAGTGTATGGCTCATTTGTGCGGTTCTCTTAAAAACAGCATCCTGCCAGTTAGTACCGGGCCCTAATTTACTCGGATCTGCAAAATCTATTCGGCGAGTTAAGCCATACAGATCTGCTAATGTATTTTCAAATTTTGCATATTGTGGCAGGTTCATCATTTTTAAATACTTACCCTGTTCCTGATTGCCATAGTAAGCATCATAATTAATCCGGGCTTCTCCATTCTTACCTTTTTTAGTAGTAATAATTATAACACCATTGGCGCCACGACTACCATAAATTGCTGTGGCAGAGGCATCCTTCAAAATATCAATTGATGCAATATCATTTGGATTAATACTCGCTAATACACTTGGTTTTTGCTCTTGCTCACTTGGAGATAATCCACCCAGGGTTTTATCATTTGATGAAGCCTGTGAAGGTGCATTGCCGTCAATGGCGACTCCGTCAACTACATACAGTGGTTCAGTACCGGTAAATGAGGTGATGCCTCTTACACGTACAGAAACAGCAGCTCCGGGTTGGCCGGAGTTTTGTGTAACGGTAACACCAGCTGCCCGCCCTTGTAACATTTGATCAACAGAAGGTTGTGGAATATCTGCAATATCTTTAGCACTAACAGTTGAAATAGCTCCGTTTACATCCTGCTTTTTTTGTGTGCCATAACCAATTACTACTACATCATTCAAATCGCCTGAAGAGGGTTTTAGAACTATCTTAATCACATTTTTTCCATTTATGTTTATTTCCTGCGTTCTCAATCCTACATAAGTAATCACTAAAACATGCTTATCATTTGGAACATTAATGGAGAAAATACCATTTTCATTAGTAGTGGTTCTAATTTTTGTATTTTTTACCACAATGGTAGCACCATCCAAACTGGCACCATTTTCATCTGTAACTGTTCCGGTAATTTTTCTGCTTTGAGCAAAAGCAGCAAATGAGAAGAGTACTAATAACCACGCCAAAAAAAAGCGTTGTAGCCTTAATTTTTTCATATAGCAATTTGTTTCACCAAAAATAAATATCAACCGATTGCATTTTAAATACTTTTTTATCAAATTATATTGTTATTTTAGCATTTATTAAAAGAACCACTGTGTAAAAATAACACTACATAAAGGTTTGATAAAAATCAAAAAAATATAGATAGTAATACTTTTTTATCAAATTAACAGTAATTTTAGAACGCATGCAGCATTTCAAATTTTAATTTGTCTTAGCCAACCTTAAAATAAACTTTTATGTATACCCCCCCTGAACTTTTAAAAGAAGTAATTCCGTTAACACAAAACGATTGTTTTACGATCTTTTCAAGAGTGAAAAAAGGATTTGATTTTCCTTTACATTATCATGAAGAGTTTGAATTAAACTTTATTGTTAATGCCCCAAAAGCCAAACGTGTTATTGGTGATCATATTGGAGAAGTAGGTGAAATTGAACTGGTATTAGTAGGCTCTAATTTACAACACGGCTGGTTTACAAACCAGTGCACCAGTAATGAAATAACAGAAATTACCATTCAGTTTCATCCGGATTTGTTTGATGAAAAATTTTTACGCCGTAATCAGTTGAACTTTATTAAAAATATGCTGGACCATTCTTCCAGAGGCATTTTATTTTCAGCAGAAACAACAGCATTGTTAAAACCCAGATTACTGGAATTACCCGAAAAAAAAGGTTTCGATTCTGTTTTGGAATTACTCGCCATTTTGCATGAACTTTCTACTTCCAAAAATATGCAAATATTATCTGATACATCTTTTGCCAATACAAATCATTTTTCTTTTAACAGCAGAAGAATAGAAAAAGTAATGGAATATATGCTTCAACATTTTGAACAACCCATTACCCTTACCGAAGTAGCTAAAATTGCAGCCATGACTGAAGTTTCTTTCAGCCGTTTTTTTAAAACCAGAACCGGACAAACATTTGTTGATACATTAAATGAAATTAGAATTGGTCATGCGGCCAGATTATTGATTGAAACCACCCATAGTATTAATGAAATTGCCGATAAATGTGGGTTTAATAATATGAGCAATTTTAATCGTACATTTAAAAAACGAAAAAATTGTACACCAAAAAATTTTAGAGAAACCTATACCGATTTTGGCACCCGAACATTTATCTAATAACCTCAATTTATTGAACAGCTAATACATTTAATTGCACCAACACTGTATTGGCCAACACCCAACTGGATAATCCAACCCCGTAATCTAACCGATTGATGAAAAATGCACCTTTCAAACGATAACCATTTGACGTACGAACAACTGTAAAAGGGAATTTGATAAATTGACTAACTGCTTTAATGGTTAATTTTCCGGTTACCCAACATGTTCCATCACTTTTATTTTGATATACAGATTCGGAGATGAATTGAATGTCAGGAAAAGTAGCAACATTAAAATAATCATTGGAACGTAAATGATGATCTCTTGCACTAATACCCGTATTTACAGAAGAAGCACTTACACTTACATGAAAATAATCTTTTGAACAATCCTGTTCATTAATGATAATATCCCCTTGCAACCCATTTAAACTTCCAGTTGTATTTATACCAAAATTTTTAATGGTAAATAAAACTTGCGAAGTAGCATCATCCGGGTGTAGGGTTTGTGCAAATAACTGTGTCATCCTCAACAGGCAAAATAATCCTAAAAAAATACTTTTCATACAATCGTATTTGTTCAACCAGTTACATTAACAATGTGTACACTAAAAAGGTTGACCATGGGTTGAACTAATTACCTGTTTAGCCAAAAAAGGAAAACGCTGTAACAAATTTAAAGAAACAGAAGTTAACCATTCGGCACCCATCAATGCCTGTACTTTTCTGCTAACCCATAATCGTTGCTGAAATTGGAGATGCCAGTTTTTAGCATATTGGTGTTCCATCTCCGTTCTATTGACGGTACCCTGCAAAAAACCGTCAATCGCCTGAAAGGCTAACTTTCCGGCATGCATTGCCATACTCATACCATTGCCACAAAGTGGAGTTATTAATCCGGCAGCATCACCAACCATTAATACATGATTTTGAATTTGTGTTTTAGGCGCAAAAGATACCTGCGTAATTACTTGTGGTGCATTATACAAAAAATCAGCTCCAGAAAATATTTTTTTTAACGCAGGATTTTTAAAAAGTATTTTTTTTTCCATCACTTCAATTCGGCTTTCATTGTTACGCAAATTATCCAGCGTTGTTAAATAACACAAACAACATTTCTGCTCTTCAATCATGGAAATACCACAGTAACCATTTTTAAAATTGTGTAATGCAATTTGGTTAGAAGGATGAGGATAGCGAATATGGTATTTAACACCAATAAAATTATTTGAAGAAGGACTTTTTTGTTTAAATGATGGTATTCGTTTCCATAGTACATCAAAATTGCTCCTTTTACCAAAACTTCCTACTACAACTTTTGCAGAAATATTTGTATTGATTGCCGCTACCTCAAAATAATTATTCAAATAGTTTACATCTAAAACTTTTTTTTGGCTATATACCTGAACTTTTTTTTGCACAGCTAACTTATATAAAGCACTATCTAATTGATACCTGCTAACACCAAATCCACCTAAATCTAATGCAAACGGATATGCCTTACCTTTCACATCTGTTATTATTAATTGCTGAATAGCAGGTAAATTCCATTCTTCCAATGGTATACCCAGATGGTTTAAAAAAGGCTTACTTTCATTACTAATATATTCACCACAAACCTTATGAAATGGGTAATTTTCCTTTTCAAAAAGTGCCACACGATATCCTGCATTGGCACATTGAATGGCCAGTGTTAATCCACCCAAACCACCACCAATAATGGCTACATCAAAATCAATTGCTGATTTCATGGCGTACAATAATTAAATAACGAAATGCCCATTTCCATGTAACAGAATAGTAATGGATGGCTGCAACCTGTAATAAAGTTTCCCATTCTTTTTTTATAAATCCACGTGCAACACTCAGTGGTGCATCATGCTTTACCAGGTAGGATTTTGAAAATAGTTTTGTAAGTAAAAGAATGGAGTAGTAGGCTACATAATTTCTGTGCAAGTCATTGATAAAAAAACCTAATCGACTATTTTGTTGCATCCATAGTAATTGAAAATTTAATTGCGTTTCGGTAAAATGATGGCAGAATAAACTAGAAAAAATAATATCAGGCTTTTGCTGAAATACAACAGAAGCATAATCGGCCACTATCCATTTGGAATCTACCCAATTACCATTTAGTTTTTTTGCTACTTCAATACAAGAGGCATTTTTATCAATTCCTATTACTGAAAGGAGTATCCGTTGTTGTATACAAAATTCAGCAATCGCCTTTAAATTATCACCACCGCCACAACCTATTTCGCAAACAGTTATTTGGTTTTTGTTTTTGACGAATTGTTTAAATCCATTAACAGTTATCGCATGGCCGCCCAACCAGGTATTAATAACATTCAACTCTTTCATATTCAAATAAATATCTTCAAACGGAATGGCATCCGCATCTAACAATTCAGGTTGGTATGAGCGTTTACGCAAATTCATATCAGTTGGGCAGTAAAAGTTTCCATGGTTAAACCCGGACCAAATGCTATTCCAAAAACAGGTTCCGGTTGCAGAGGTTTGTGTTGCATCATTTCTTTTAATACAAATAATATGGTGGGCGAAGACATATTGCCAAAATTTTCTAAAATAAAACGGGATGAAATCGTTTTTTCACGAGTTAATCCTAATTTCTTTTCAATTACATCAATAATTTTTCTTCCACCGGGATGCAGACACCAATGCTGTATGGCCTGTAGCGTATAACCTGAATTTTTCAAAGCAGCATATACCAGCTCTTCAATATCCGCTTCAATAATGGATGGAATAAACCCACTCAGTGTCATTTCAAAACCATGATTGCCAATCATCCATGCCATATCATTTTTTCCTTTTCGCTCTATTTTAGAATAAAAACTTTCCAATGCAATTATCGGTTTGGGTGTGGTTTTAACCTGTTGGGTTGAAACAAGTACCGCCGCAGCTCCATCGGCAAACAACAAACTACTGGCAGCATTATCTTCCGTAAATTCGGGCTGAAAATGAAGGGTACATAATTCTACGGCAACAATTACAACAACGGCGTCAGGTTCAGACTTACAAATATAATTGGCCATTTTTAATGCATGAATGGCTGCATAACAACCCATAAAATTTACAGAGGTTCGAAATACAGTATCGGGCAGGTTCAACATTTCAGCTAATTGCAAATCAATACCCGGCGCACTCATTCCGGTACAACTTACGGTAATTAAATGTGTAATTTGATGAGGTTCTGCCACTCCATTTAAACAATTGTGAATTGCTTTGAATGCCAATACCGGCGCCATTAATTGATATACATCCATCCGTTTAGAAATAGGTGGATTTACAGATTGTGCAGCAAATAGTTGATGCAGGTGCTCATGCTTTTCAGAAAAATCATTGAGAACGGAGTAGCGCTGACGAATACCACTTTGGCGGTATAAAAAAGACAATATACGTTTCTGTGCATTATCTAATCGATACATATTCTGCATAAACTGCAGAATATCGGTTTGCTGATGGCAAAAATCAGGCACTGTAGTTCCTATTGAAATAATATTAGCCAATGTGTTGTTGTATTAATACAAAAATGAAGGCCATATTGGTAAATGTAGCTGCAATCCAGTTCATTCGCATGGTTTGTTTAAAGTTTGCATTTTGAACATCTTTCCAGACCAATTGCATCCAGTAAAAAAAGTAAACCAATACCGGCAAAAAAAATAGTTGTATCATAATAAACGTATGAATAGAGGAAATGGATGTAAAATAATACAACATACACAAAAAAGCCAGTGCATACATGGCCATACAAAATAAAAAAGTGCCTTTTATACCCAATAAAACAGAGAGTGTTGTTACTCCATCTGCTTTATCGGCCGCATGCTGGTAAACCTGAGTAATTGGATAAAAACCACCAATTAATAATATGGCTGTTAACACCCCCATTATGGGTACAGAAACTGCAGGTTGCATTGTTGCAGCCTGATAAACAGTAAAAAAAACCAATCCGCCCTGATTTAAAATAACCGTTAGGAAACCCGCCACCGGATATTTTTTTAAACGAACGCCTCTGTAACTATACAATCTGGAAAAAATAATATAAACAAGCACACTACAGCCTACCCAAACGTTCATCCACAAGGCCAATACAAAAGCCAAAACATCCATTACTAAAGAAACATAAAACAATTGCTTTGTGGGGGCAAGCGGCCTGGCTATACCACCAATACTTTCAGTATCATTATCCATGTAACTATTATAAGCATTACTGGCAGGGTACATTAAAATATGAATAATAAAAAACAATAAAATGACATGACACCATTGAATATATTCAACAAATAATAAGGAAAACCAGAATACTGGCATTAATAAAAAAGAAAACGGAATGCGCAACAACTGTATTGTGGAACGTTTTAGCACAGGTATACATTAATAATAAAAGAATATTTTATATCAATAATTCAAGTATAAATTTGTTCTCAAATTTGCATAAATAATTTTTTAATCTAACAAATGTTCAGAATGTAATGAAGGTATTACCACTTCTTTAAAACCTTTTCTTACTAATCGGTTCCTGAAATCCTGTTGCACATCATATTCTCCGTGTACCAAAAACAAAATTCTTACCAAATCTTTTTGCTGGCAAGCAATAAACTGGCATAAATCATCATAATCACCATGTGCACTCATACTGTGCATTTCGCCCACTTCTGCCACTACTTTATAAAAATCGCCAAAAATTTTCACTTCTTTATCGCCGGCTAATAAGCGGCCCCCCATGGTGTGGGGTTCACAATAGCCCACCAATAAAATAGTATTTTTATTATCGCCAATATTATTCAAAATATGGTGTTTTACCCTTCCTGCATCGGCCATTCCACTGGCAGAAATAATTACACAAGGTTCTGTTTTAAAATTAAGCGCTTTGCTTTCATCCACCGTTTTAATAAAACTTAATCCCGGAAAATCAAAAGGATCCTCATCTTGTTCCATCACTTTTCTAATCCTGTTATTAAAATACTGCGGGTATGACTTTACTACCTGCGTTGCCTCTCTGCTTAAAGGACTATCAACATAAAATGCAATTTTAGGCAATTTTCTTTCGAGGGATAACTGATTCAAAGCATACAACAATTCCTGCGTTCTGCCTACACTAAAAGCCGGTATAATCAGTTTTCCTTTCTTCTCAATACAGGTGTGTTCAATCCATTGCAATAAAGTATCGGCAATACCATGTACTTCATCATGTAATTTATTACCATAGGTACTTTCTAAAATAATATAATCAGATTGGGAAAATGTTTGCGGTGAGCGAAGAATAGCATCGTTATACCTCCCTACATCGCCACTAAAAGTGAGCTGGCGTGTTATGCCGTTTTCAGTAATACGTAAATGCATGGCCGCACTGCCAATAATATGTCCGGTATCGGTAAACAATAATTCAACGCCTTTTTCTATGGTAGTCCATACACCATATTCCACCAAATTAAAATAATCGAATGCTTTAGAAGCATCATCTAAATCATACAAAGGTGCATAAGGCGGCAATCCTTGTTTGGCTCTTTTTTTATTGATGAATTTAGTATCATCCCGTTGTATTTGAGCCGAATCCTGCAAAAGCACATCACTCAGTTCTTTGGTAGCAGGTGTAGAAAAAATTTTTCCCTGAAAACCTTCTTTCACCAATTTGGGAATTAAACCGGAATGATCGATATGTGCATGAGAAAGAATTAAATAATCAATATCTGCGGCAACAAAACCAAATTGCATATTTAAGGGTTCGGTATCTTTTCCCAACCCTTGAAACATGCCACAATCTAATAACATTTTTTTGCCATTATCTAAAGTCAGTAAATGTTTTGAACCGGTTACCGTTCTTGCTGCTCCGTGAAATGCAATTTTCATTTTTTTAAATTTAATGCATATGTAAAATGGGCCTATCTATTATTTTTCATGCAGCAATCAACGCACCATTCCGTTAGAATGCATCAATGACAACTACATTTAAATATTACTGTAATTTAATACCTGAAAACGAATATGCCAATTATTTTCTCTTAAAACTCCAGGTAAATTCAAAATTAGCAACAACTTCACTTTGTTCGTTTGTACCGATTGAATGACAAAGAAGCGTAACAGATTCACCGGTAGCAATAGTAGTTTGAATAGCAGTTTGAATGGCGTTCCCATCATGACAGCTAAATTGAACGGTACCGGTTGCTTTTTTAAAAAACTGTGCCTGCATTCCAACCACCAACATACTAACTTTAACAGGTTGTTCGTATACTTGTGCAAAAGCCAATATGCCCGTACTTAATTCAGCAGCCATACTTAATACAGCGAAATAGATGGAACGAAAAGGATTTTTTGTAAGATAACGATAAGTAGTGGTTACTACCGCGGATGCCTCAGTGAATTGTTGAACTTGCAACCCGGCCAAAAAAGCCATGGGTAAATTTTTTAATAAGAATAAGCGGTATAAAATCGGGTGGCTAATGTTGCGTTGAAAAGATGTTGCTTTCATAGATATAAATAAAATGAAAGCTACCAAATTATAATAACATGCACCTATAAAAAACGTAAAATTATGGAACAAAACCCGGTTATAACAGTAAGGCTGCTAATGCATAATCGGCAAATAAAATTAAAATACAACTGGTTACAACGGCTCTGGTACTGGCTTTGCCAATTTCAAGTGCACCACCCTGAACAAAATAACCAAAGTAAGCAGGTACACTGCTAATAATAAAGGCAAAGGTGTACGACTTGTATAAAGCAAATTGAATATTGTATAAATTCAGGTTTTGCCTTAACCCAATATCATATATATCGTGCGATAAGATGCCGGTTAAACTGCCCGCTTCTCTTCCACCCCAAATACCCAATACAGCAGAAATTACAATCAATGCAGGTACAACAATTAAAGCAGCAATAATTTTAGGAAACAATAAATAACTTTTGGTATTGATGCCCATGATTTCAATCGCATCAATCTGCTCGCTGATGCGCATATTGCCCAATTCACTGGCAATTTTACTGCCCACTACACCGGCCAAAACAATACAAACTACCGTAGGTGATAATTCCAATATCATACTATCGCGAACAATTTGTGCAATAGTAGCCTGCGGTACCAACGGACTTACCAACTGATAAGCCGTTTGCACGGTAGTTACAGCGCCTAAAAACAAAGAAATAATTACCACAATAGGCAAAGCACCCACGCCAATATCAACACACTGGTTCATGAGTTCTTTCCAATACATTTTCCAATTTTCCGGACGTGTAAACATTCCCTTCAACAGCAATAAAAACGAACCTAAATGTGAAAAAAAAGACATGTTTTAATTTTTAAATGTTTTCGCCAAAACGATTCATCAACGAAAATATTAATTCTTTTTTAAACGCCGCCTTTTCCACCATTTTGATTTTTGTACCTCGGCTTCCGTATCTAATTTACACTTCATTTGTGCATCTACCACCGCAATTAAAGCCATATTTACTATGCTGCGTACACTGCTACCCAATTGCAGTACATGCACAGGTTTTTTCAAACCCAGCAAAATAGGGCCAATTGCATCGGCACCACCCAACTCTTTCAATAAGTTGTAGGCAATATTGCCAGAAGTTAAATTAGGAAAAATCAATACATTTACATCCTGCCCCACCAGATCACTAAAGGGATAATTGTCTTTTAAAATTTCATTATTAAAAGCAAGACTAGCCTGCATTTCGCCATCTATAATTAAAGAAGGGTTACGTTGTTTTACAATTTGAACTGCTTCAGCAACCAAATTAGCTTCCGGGGAATTACTGCTGCCAAAGTTGCTGTAACTTAACATAGCAATACGTGGCACTAAATTAAAGGTACGCACTTCTCTGGCTACCATTAAAGTAATATCGGCCAGTTCTTCGGCAGTGGGGTTAAAGTTAATAGTGGTATCGGCTAAAAAAAGCGGGCCTTTTTTGGTAAGCAGCAAATACATGCCTGCAATTTTTTTCACCCCTTCATCGGTTCCAATAATTTGTAATGCAGGCTTAATGGCATCGGCATAATTTCGGGTTAATCCTGAAATCATGGCATCGGCATCACCGGTTTCAACCATCATACAACCAAAATGATTTCGGTCTTTCATCATTTTAAAACTCTCATAACGGTTAAACCCTTTGCGTTGCCTTTTTTGGAAAAACAGTTGCCCATAAAATTCACGTTTATCGGCATAAGTATCACTGCGGGTATCAATAATGGGTAAGTCAGAAATATCCACACTATTTTCCAGTGCAATTCTTTTTATATCTTCTTCCACTCCTAATAATATAGGATAGGCAATACCTTCATCATAAGCAATGCTGGCAGCTTTTAAAATTTTTAAATTATCTGCTTCTGCAAAAACAATTCGTTTGGGAGCCCTGCGGGCTTTATTACTGATAATTCGCATTAACTGATTATCCAAACCTAATCGTTTATTCAGTTCCAAGGCATATTCATCCCAATTTTGAATGATGCGTTGTGCCACACCACTTTCTATGGCTGCCTTTGCTACAGCAGGTGCTACGGTAGAGAGTAAGCGAGGATCAATGGGTTTCGGAATGATGTATTCAGGCCCATAGGTTAAATTTTTTAAATTATAGGCCAAGTTCACAATGTCTGGTACCGGAGAGCGGGCCAATTCAGCCAAGGCTTTTACAGCTGCTAGTTTCATAGCTTCATTAATTTGTGTAGCCCTCACATCTAATGCACCTCTGAATATATACGGAAAGCCCAGTACGTTATTAACCATATTAGGATAATCACTTCGGCCGGTGGCCATTATAATATCTTTTCTAACAGCTGTAGCATCTTCATAAGTTATTTCCGGATCGGGATTGGCCATTGCAAATACAATGGGGTTTTTGGCCATGCTTTTTATCATATCCTGCGTTACCACATTGCCCACACTCAGGCCTAAAAAAACATCTGCATCTTTCATGGCTTTGGCTAAATCCCAATCAGCTTTATCAACGGCAAACTTCATGCGTACATCTCCTAAATCATTGCGCCCTTTATGCAAAACCCCATCTTTATCAAACATAATAAAATGCTCATATTTGGCACCTAATGCTACATACAACTGTACACAGGCCATAGCTGCTGCGCCGGCACCATTCACTACAAAACGGGCTTTTTCTATTTTCTTTTTCTGAATATCTAATGCATTCAATAAAGCAGCAGCACTAATAATGGCCGTACCATGCTGGTCATCGTGCATAATGGGTATTTTCAGTTGCTGCCGCAATTGTTCTTCAATATAAAAACATTCCGGCGCCTTAATATCTTCCAGATTAATGCCGCCAAAAGTGGGTTCTAAACTTTTTACAATAGCCACAAATTTTTCGGGATCTTTTTCATTGATTTCAATATCAAACACATCAATATCTGCAAAAATTTTAAATAAAACTCCCTTTCCTTCCATCACCGGCTTACTGGCTTCGGGTCCAATATCGCCCAGACCAAGTACAGCTGTACCATTTGTAATTACTGCCACTAAATTGCCTTTAGCAGTATATTTATAAATGTCTTCGGGGTTTTCTTTAATGGCTTTGCAGGGTTCTGCAACACCTGGGCTATAGGCAAGTGAAAGGTCGCGCTGGGTTTTGGCTTCTTTGGTAGGAATTACTTCAATTTTTCCGGGTCGGCCTTTGGCATGGTATTCCAATGCCTCCTCTCTTCTTAATTTTTTCTTATCCATTTAAGCATTTTTTGGGTACCTGCTTTAACAACAGTGGGCATCGCCTGTTGTGTCACTCACTTCAGGGTTCCGAACTATGGGCTGCACGGCAGGCATCTGCTTCTGTTACAAAAGCAGGCTTGCAAAGTACAACTAAAATACAGAAATTAAAATGATTGGTATTCAACCCTAATAACTACTGGTATAATCGGCCATATGCGTTAGTCCATGCTGATGGGCAAACAGGGTTAAATGCTGACGACTGGATAATTTTAACTTATTGGAAACTGCTTCAAAATAACCATGAATTGATTTTTCGCTGAGATTCATAATCTCAGCAACCTGTTTATATTTTAAAGAAGTAGCTGCTAAAATGATAAATGCCATTTCTTTAGGTGTTAGCGTTGGCAATGCATTGTGATAGTTGGCAATCAGTTCTTTTCGTTTTTTAACGGTTTCTAAAATATAGTCGGTATTAAAATCTAATCTGTTGTCTATAAATAATTTCCCTTTTAAAACGGTTTCAATAGCTTCCGGTAAAATATACTCAGAAAGGGCTTTTCCGGCAAAACCATCCATACCGGCAGTAAGTGCGTGTATGGCCATTCCCTCTGTACTGTGCGATGTAAGGCCGATGATGCGGATTTGCGGATACTGATCCTTAATAAAACTGGTGGCCTCAATGCCATCAATCAATGGCATTTCAATATCCATTAAAATAACATCGGGCAAAGGTTTTTTAGAGATAATATCTTGCAGCAAAGCCATACCATTACGGGCAAAATACAATAGCTCCATCCCCGGTTCCCGTAATACCCAGGTAGTTATTTTATCTAAAAAAGTAAGATTATCTTCCGCAATCACAATGGCAGTCATACTCAGCAGTAATTTAGAATATTACATCATTTCATACTGCAAGGTATGTTTTTCCATATTACAAAAATTCAGTGAAACCACCTGATTTTTTTGTTGAAAAGTATAGTAAATTTGCGGATTTATTTTGTGATGTGCTTATATTTTTATATTTATCAATACTTTTCAATGGGCATGTAAGTGGTGTATACTTATTCAATAGTAGCAATGGCCCCCAGCCAGGCCATCATTCCCATTCCGGTTTTAATAGCAGCTTCATCAATATTAAATGTAGGGGTATGTACACCCGATGTAATTCCCTTTTCCGTATTCATTACACCCAGTCTGAAAAAGCAACCCGGAACTACCTGAGTATAATATCCAAAATCTTCTGCACCCATTCTAATTTCTGTTTCTTCCACATTTTCGCTGCCCATGTATGCATCGGCCAGTTTCCAGGCAGTATCCGTCAATTGTGCATCGTTATCCACCGTAGGATAGCCAACATCAATATGTAACTGCACCTCAGCCCCCATACTTTCGGCCACGCCTATTACTATTTTCTCAATAAGTGTATGGGCTTTAAAACGCCATTGTTCATCCATGGCTCTGAAAGTGCCCATTAATTTTACCTCATTGGGAATTACGTTGGTAGTATGCCCACCCTGTATGGCACAGATAGATAAAACAGAAGGCGATAATGGGTTATTGTTTCTGGAAATAACCTGCTGCAAAGCAATAATGATATGCGATGCCACCAGTATGGTATCTACCGTTAAATGCGGTGCTGCGGCATGGCCTCCTTTGCTTTTAATGGTAATATATATTTCATCGGCACTGGCCATTACACGCCCTTTTCTGAAACTTAATTTACCCACCTGTAAACCGGGGTGAACATGTAAACCAATAATTCCCTGTGGTTTGGGATGTTCCAATACGCCTTCCTTAATTAAAAGGCTGGCGCCACCTGGATTTCTTTCTTCACCGGGTTGAAAAATAAATTTAACGGTACCCGACCATTCGGTTTTTAATTCGTTCAAAATTTTTACTGCTCCCAACAAACAGGTAGTATGTACATCATGTCCGCAGGCATGCATAACGCCTTCGTTGGTTGAACGATAAGGCACTTCATTTTCTTCTGCTATTGGCAAAGCATCCATATCGGCACGCAGGGCAATGATTCGGCTATGTGGCTCTTTTCCCTCAATCATTCCCACCACACCGGTTCCTGCTTTTACTTCAAAAGCAATACCCCATTCATTTAATTTAGATTGTATGAACCGGGAGGTTTCAAATTCCTGATAACTTAATTCAGGATGGGCATGTAACCAATGGCGAACTGCAACAAACTCATCTGCATATAATTTAGCCCGCTGTTGTATTCTTGTTAAAAGCATATTCATATTTTAAACTAATCAATTGCCTTTTAATTAGGCATACCGGTAGCGGCATATTCCACCATATCATCTACCACATACACGCTAAAGGGAAATGTATTGTTTAATTGCGTTCGTAATAATTCCGCATCTTCTCGTTTCAGGAAGTTACCAATTTTTACTTTGAAATAAGGACTTTGAAATAAAATATACGATTTTTGATCAGGAAATTTAGCCAGCAATTCAGATTTAATTTTAAATGCTTCATCCCTACTGCTGGTAGTAATTACCTGAATGCGATAGCCTTTGACTAAACCGCCCGATGACTTTAAAAGCATTCGTTTATTCATGGCAGCTTGTTTGGTTACCAGCGTATCTATTCGTACATCTTTGTGTACAATAATCGTATCAGGTGTATTGGCAATAATTGTTTTTCCAACCAATAAGCATACAAAAAGCACCAAAATTCGCTGCATAAAAAAATATTTAGTAACCGGATTTGCCGGCAGCAACCGTTTCAATAGGATGCCAGATGGTTTTTATTTCCTGTGTATCCAATATAAAGTAAGGCGACTGTCCGGCGGTATCATCCAGCCAATTTTTAATATTGTATTCAATTACCCTTTTTACATTCAAGGATGCTTTTTCTTTCACCAACTGCACCTCTGCTTTTGATAATTGATTGAATACAATGGCATTTACATCCATATGTTCTGCAAAGTACTTCAATAATTCGTTGGATTTTCCGGTTAAAATGTTAACAACCCCCCCCGGCACATCTGATGAATGAATGATTTCTGCTAAACTGATTGCAGAAATGGGTAAACTTTCTGATGCCAATACCACACAGGTATTGCCGCCTGCAATAACCGGTGCTATTACAGATACCAATCCAATGAAAGCTGATTGTTGTGGGGCTACAATTGCTACTACACCGGTAGGCTCCGGCACAGAGAAATTAAAGTGTGGCGATGCAACGGGATTAACAGCACTAAACACCTGCTGATACTTATCGCACCAGCCGGCATAATACACCAACCGATCAATAGCTGTGCTCACTTCAGTAACGGCATCCATTGTTTTACTTCCTTGTAGCAATAATTCATCTACCAACTGATTTTTTCTGCTTTCCAACATTTCAGCCATACGGTACAGTATTTGCGAACGATTGAAGGCCGATTTGCCCGACCAACCGCTTAAAGCACCACGAGCTGCTACTACCGCATCACGAAAATCTTTTCTGGAAGACTGGCACATATTGGCAAGTAATTTCCCTTTGGCATCTTTAATAGCATAATACCTGCCTGATTCGGTTCTGGGAAACTGGCCTCCTATATAGAGCTTATATGTTTTCAGTACATCAATTCTTTCTGTCATACTTCAAAATTAAAAATTCAAAAAATGGTTTTAGAGGTATATTTTACAAAAAACCATCTACAAATAATTTGTAACCATTCCAATCAGGTTTTACTACATCAATTCTATACCGCTATTTAAGATAAGCGCTTAAACCATGCAACCCTCCTTCTCTGCCAAAACCGCTTTCTTTGTAGCCGCCAAAGGGCGAAACGGGATCGAATTTATTATAGGTATTGGCCCAAACTACGCCTGCTCGCAAACGGGTGGTGATGTTAAAAATACGAGAGCCTTTGTTCGTCCATACCCCTGCACTTAAACCATAGGGTGTATTATTGGCTTTTTCAATTACTTCATCATCGGTTCTAAAGGTTTGAATGGCCAATACCGGGCCAAAAATTTCTTCCTGTGCAATGCGGCTGCTTTGTGCAACGTTGGTAAATAAAGTTGGCCTACAGAAATAGCCTTTACCGGGCAAATCGCAACTGCTTTCAAACATTTCTGCACCTTCTTTTTTCCCGATAGCAATGTATTTTTGAATGGTTTGTAATTGTTGTTTTGAATTAATGGCACCTATATCGGTATTTTTATCTAAGGGATTGCCCACTATTAAGGTAGCAATCCTGTCTTTTAATTTTTGTAACACTTCTTTGTAAACTGATTCCTGTACAAACAAACGGGAACCCGCACAACAAACATGCCCCTGATTAAAATAAATACCATTGATAATGCCTTCCACCGCCTGATCAATGGGTGCATCTTCAAAAATAATATTGGCAGCTTTGCCGCCCAGCTCTAAGGTTAATTTTTTATGCGTGGCGGCAGTTGCACGCTGAATAGTTTTACCCACTTCTGTTGAGCCTGTAAACGCAATTTTATCAATATCGGGGTGATTGACCAGGGCAGCACCGGTAGCACCTGCACCGGTAATAATATTAACTACACCGGGTGGCAAATCACAGTCCTGAATCAGTTCGGCCAATTTTAATGCAGTTAAAGGTGTTGTTTCAGCAGGTTTTAACACTACGGTATTACCACAGGCTAATGCAGGAGCAATTTTCCATGCCGCCATCAGTAAAGGAAAATTCCATGGAATGATTTGTCCGGCCACACCTAACGGTACCGGGTTTCTGTTAGAAAAGACATAAGCTAATTTATCGGCCCATCCCGCATAATAAAAGAAATGATTGGCAGCGAGGGGTATATCAATATCTCGTGATTCGCGGATGGGTTTACCTCCATCTAAACTTTCAATAATGGCAAATTCTCTGGCTCTTTCCTGAATCATCCTTGCAATACGGAAAATATATTTAGCACGTTCTTTAGCTGGCATTTTAACCCAAACATCTTTATATGCGGCTCTTGCGGCTTTCACGGCTTTATCAACATCGGCAATACCCGCTTCGGCAACAGATGCAATTTTTTGTTCCGTAGCCGGATTAATGGTATCAAAATATTTTTTACTGAGTGGTTTTTCGAATTTTCCGTTTATAAAAAGTTGGTATTGTTCTTTCAATGAAGCAGCACTCACACTTTCGGGTGCCGGTGCATAGTTCGTTTTAAAGTTGAGGGAAGGTGTATTATTTTTAGCTATTTTGGCCATAAAAATTGATTAATAAAATATTCAAATAAACAATTCACACTAATCGATTGAGAAATAGTTGGCTGCCTGATACACACCGGTACGCTCTTTCTCTAATTGCATCAATACATCATTAGCAAGGCTGCTTGCACCAAAACGAAACCATTCATTATTCAACCAATCGTTGCCCAATGTTTCCTGCACCATTACCAAATAATGCAATGCGGCTTTGGCTTTAGAGATACCCCCTGCAGGTTTCATGGCAATTTTTTTTCCGGTTCTATAATAAAAATCGCGAATGGCTTCTAACATTACTAAGGTAACCGGCATGGTAGCTGCAGGTTGAATTTTGCCCGTTGAGGTTTTAATAAAATCGGCACCGGCATACATTGCTATTTCGCTGGCACGGCGTACATTATCGTAAGTAACCAATTCACCGGTTTCCAGAATAACTTTTAATCGGGCAGTACCACAGGCTTCTTTTACTGCAGCAATTTCATCAAACACAAAATTGTACTCACCCTGCAGAAATTTTCCTCTGCTAATTACCATGTCAATTTCATCAGCACCTTGTTGCACGGCAAATTTGGTATCTCTAATTTTCACATCACGCGATGACTGGCCACTTGGAAAAACTGTTGCTACCGAAGCTACTTTTATGCCGGAACCTTCTAATGCTTTTTTAGCAACAGCAACCATGGAAGGATACACACATATAGCCGCTACCGTTAGTAGGCCGGGATAAGCATCATACAGGTGCATGGCTTTATAGCATAATTGTTTTACTTTTCCGTCGGTATCTTTTCCTTCTAAGGTTGTTAAATCAATCATATTCAAGGCCAGTTTTAAACCGTTTACTTTGGTTTCGGCTTTAATACTGCGTTTGGTAAATCGGGCGGCTCTTTCTTCTACGCCAACATGATCTATTTGAGGCGTATTTCTAAAATCGGGTAAAAATGCTGTTACAGCAGGCATATAGCAAGTTTAATTATTTCAAAAGTAAATAAAAAAGGGGTTAAAAGCAGGAATATGCTGATAACCCCTTTCCGGTAAAATATATGTTTACGCTTCTTTTCCGTGGCAGTTTTTATATTTTTTGCCGCTTCCGCATGGACAGGGATCATTACGACCAATTTTCGGACCGACTTTAACCGGCTCTTGTTTTACTGGAGTGGGATCGTAATAATCATCTTCTCTAACGGCACCATTCAATGATTCTTTTTGGGTGCGCATATTACTTAAATCAGTTTTACGCTGACGGCCCTCCCGAACGGTTTCACCTTCCTGCAAAGGAATGGTAGCATGGCAAAGGAATTGAACAATTTCTTTATTCACTTCACTATCCATTTGTTTGAACAAATTAAAGGCTTCCATTTTATAAATTACTAATGGATCTTTCTGCTCATAGGCTGCGGTTTGAACACTTTGTTTTAAGTCGTCCATGGCTCTTAGATGTTCTTTCCAGGCATCATCAATAAACGCCAATGTAACAGATCGCTCAAGTGCATTCACCAATTCGATACCGTTGGTATCGAGTGTTTTTTGCATATTGGCCAATACCTGTAATTGTTTTCTGCCATCACCAAAAGGTACAATTACATTTTCGATATGGGCGCCTTGTTGTTGACGAATATTTTTAAATACCGGTAATGTTTGTGTGGCCAGTTCTACTTTCTTGCTTTGGTAATTGGTAATGGCCTGATTGTATAATTTTTCGGTTAACTGTTGTTCTGATAATTTATTCAGTTCTTCCGGTGTAATATTGGTATCGGTTCCAAAGTGTACAATACAGGCTAATCGCAATCCTTCAAAATCATCTTCTACTTTAAATCCGTTAATAATTTCTGCGGCTACACTGTAAAAAGCATTGTCTAAATCGAGTGCCAAACGTTCTCCAAACAAAGCATGGCTGCGTTTGGTATAAATAACGGTACGTTGTTTATTCATTACATCATCATACTCTAACAACCGCTTTCGAATGCCGAAATTGTTTTCTTCTACTTTTTTCTGTGCACGTTCAATAGATTTGGTAATCATGCTATGCTGAATCACCTCACCTTCTTTATAACCTGCAAAATCCATTACTTTGGCAATTCTATCACTGCCAAACATGCGCATTAAATCGTCTTCCAACGAAACGAAGAAAACGGAAGAACCAGGATCGCCCTGGCGACCGGCACGGCCACGAAGCTGTAAATCAACCCTTCTGGATTCATGACGTTCGGTACCCAGAATGGCCAAACCACCTGCTTCTTTTACACCGGGTCCTAATTTGATATCGGTACCACGACCGGCCATATTGGTAGCAATGGTTATAGCGCCTGCCATACCGGCTTCAGCAATAATTTGTGCTTCACGGGCATGTTGTTTGGCATTTAATACATTATGGGCAATTTGTTTTTGCCGTAACATCCTGCTGAGTAGCTCACTTACTTCTACTGAGGTAGTACCTACCAGAACCGGGCGGCCATTTTTTTGCAGATTCAAAATTTCTTCAATTACTGCACCAAATTTTTCTCTTTTGGTTTTAAATACCAAATCGTTGCTATCTTTTCTTATTACAGGCACATTGGTGGGTATGGCCACTACATCTAATTTATAAATATCCCATAACTCGGCGGCTTCTGTTTGTGCAGTACCCGTCATACCGGCTAATTTATGGTACATTCTAAAATAATTTTGCAGGGTAACGGTAGCATAGGTTTGTGTAGTAGCTTCTATCTTCACATTTTCTTTTGCTTCAATAGCTTGGTGCAAACCATCTGAATAACGCCTGCCATCCAAAATACGTCCGGTTTGTTCATCTACAATTTTTACCTGCCCGTCTAAAACAACATATTCATCATCTTTTTCAAATAAGGTATAGGCTTTCAATAATTGTTGTACGGTATGAATACGATCTGCTTTTTGCGCATATTCATTAATCAGGACTTCTTTTTTGTGTATTTTTTCTTCGGCACTGAGTGTATTGTTCTGCTCAATTTCACCGAGTGCTACACTAATATCAGGCAATATAAAAAAGTGTGGGTCTTCGCCCGATTTGGTAATCAGGTTAATCCCTTTATCAGTTAACTCAACCGAATTATTTTTTTCATCAATATAAAAATAGAGTTCCGCATCTACAATGTGCATTTCCCGCGACTGATCGGCCATGTAATAATTTTCTGCTTTTTGCAGTTTCATGCGCATGCCCGGTTCACTTAAATATTTGATGAGTGCATTATTTTTAGGCAATCCTCTAAAAGCGCGGTACAGCAATAATCCGCCATCTTTCGGATCGTCATTGCCTTCTGCAATTTTTTTCTTGGCCTCAATTAAAAACTGGTTCACCGCTTTTTTCTGTGCTTCTACCAATTTTTCAATTCGGGGTTTCAGTTCAAAAAATTGTTCAATATTGTCTTGTTTACCAATGGGGCCCGAAATAATTAAAGGAGTTCTGGCATCATCAATCAATACACTATCTACTTCATCTATTATGGCATAATGGAATTTCCGTTGTACCATTTCATCGGGAGAGTGAACCATGTTATCGCGCAGGTAATCAAAACCAAATTCATTATTGGTTCCGTATACAATATCAGCCAGATAAGCATTGCGCCTGTTTTCTGTATTGGGATCGTGTTTATCAATACAATCTACTTTCAGGCCCAAAAATTCAAAAATGGGTCCATTCCATTCAGAGTCACGTCGAGCCAGATAATCATTCACTGTTACAATATGCACCCCTTCGCCGGCCAGGGCATTCAGGTAAGCAGGCAAAGAAGAAACCAATGTTTTACCTTCACCGGTAGCCATTTCCGCAATTTTTCCCTGATGTAATACCACACCACCAATCAATTGCACATCATAATGCAGCATATTCCAAACCACTTTACCACCCGCAGCCATCCAGTTATTGTTAAATACTACTTCATTGTTGCGAATAGTGATATAATCTTTTTTCACACTCAATTCCCGATCCAAATCAGAAGCTGTAGCTACAAGTGTTTCGTTCTCTTTAAACCTGCGTGCTGTTTCTTTCACCACGGCAAAAGCTTCAGGTAAAATTTCATTCAGTACAGTTTCAATATGTTTATCCCGCTCTTTTTTTAATTTATCGAGCTGATGGTATAATTTATCTTTCTCATGAATTTCGGTAGGTGGCAACGCATCTGCCTCTTGTTGCAAGAGGGCAATTTCATCATCAATTTCAGTAAGATGGGCTTTTATTTTTGCTTTAAATTCAACAGTTTTGTTGCGCAAAGCATCATTGCTGAGCGTTTTATATTGTTCATAAAACTGATTAATTTTTTGAACAATAGGAAGAATTTTTTGAACGTCTTTTTCGCTCTTATTTCCACCTAAAATTTTTGACATTAATTTCAGCATATCTCAAAATAACTTGTGGTGTATTAAAAAAAGTTTTTTATCCAAAATCAGTGCTACAAAACCATTTAAGCCAAAATGACATAAACAGGGGCATCAAAGGTAAACAATTTGAAGGTTCTCAATGTTTATCAGGCGCAATAATACTGCTTTATCAATTACTTAACGAATTCACCATTTATTTTGGGTTTGAAATCATTTTAGTGCTATTCCTGCATTCATTTCACAATAATTTGGATATTATGAACAAAAAGTTTTGGTTATTAATTGTAACAAGTGGCTTTTTTGCCATTACAATTGAGGCACAAATCAATTTAACAGACAGTTCACTGCAACAGAAATATGATAGTATTTACATAAATCGCCAAACGCTGATAAAAAACAACATGAGTATTTTGGGCGCATGGGCAGGGCTAAATATCATCCAAAGCAGTATCAGTGCTGCCAGTACTTCAGGAAATACACAGACTTTTTTTAAAATGAATGTATATTGGAACACCGTGAATGCTGCCATAGCAGGTATTGGATTTTTACAGGCCAAAAAAGCGCTCACAAAAAAAATTACCCCGCAGCAAAATTGGCTACAGCAGCAAAAAACAGAACAATTTTTACTGCTGAATACAGGATTAGATGCAGCTTACATTACAACAGGTTTGTATTTAAGAGAGCATGGCCTAAGAAAAAACAACGACCAAACAGAGGGTTTTGGCAGCAGTATAATACTTCAGGGCAGCTTTTTATTTGTTTTAGATGTAATTCAGTACTTAGAACATCACCAAAACGGTAAAAGACTTTCAAAGCTTTGTTTAGAGCCTGCCAATAATGGTTTAGGATTGGTTTGGCACCTGTAAACCAAAATTTTAAGTAGATTTTTAAGGAAGGATGGGAATTTAATACCAATCTGCTACTTTTGCAGCCAATTTAAAGTTGAAATATGGCCGGTCAGTTAAAAGAAGTACGTAACAGAATTAAAAGTGTACAAAGCACCCAGCAAATTACCAAAGCCATGAAAATGGTAAGTGCTGCCAAATTACGCAGGGCACAGGATGCCATTATACAAATGCGCCCCTATGCCCGAAAATTACAGGAAATGCTCAGCAATATTGTTAGCAATATGGAAGGTGGTGCCTCACTTGCATTGGCTGAAGAACGCCCGGTTGAAAAGGTGCTACTGATTGTAATTACCAGCGATCGCGGACTTTGTGGCGCCTATAATTCCAATGTAGTAAAATTGGCCAAGCAAACCATTGCCGAAAAATATGCAGCCCAATTAAAAAAAGGCAATATCACTATTTGGAATATTGGTAAAAAAGGTTATGAAAGCCTGTCAAAGCAGGGTTTTAAAACTGAAGAAACTTATAAAGATATTTTTTTACAGCTCAGCTTTGAAAAAGTTCAAGAAGCCGCACAGGCTGCCATGTATGCTTTTGAAAACAAAACTTTTGATGCGGTTGAAATTATTTACAGCGAATTTAAAAATGCTGCATCACAACGTTTTGTTGCAGAACAGTTTTTACCCATCCCAAAAATTCAACAAACCGGATCACAAAAAGCAGATTTTATTTTTGAACCCGAAAAAGAAATTTTGCTTACTGAGCTGATGCCTAAAATTTTAAACACACAACTATATAAAGCAGTATTGGATGCCAATGCAAGCGAACATGGCGCCAGAATGACGGCCATGGACAAAGCCAGCGACAATGCCAATGAATTATTAAAATCGTTGCGTATTTCGTACAACAGGGCCAGACAGGCAGCCATTACAACCGAACTTACAGAAATAGTGAGTGGAGCAGCCGCTTTACAAGGTTAATCAAAAAAACCTATTTTAGTAACTCCTTAAGCAACATAACAGTGGAATTAAGTGCTATTATACCACATATTGAGGCATTGATTTTTGCCAGCGAAAAACCACTGACAGTTTCCGAAATGGTAGAGCTGATTAATAATGCTTTTGGTTTTATGGAAGAAAGAATTAATCTGGAACAGATACAAATGGCGCTTCAAGGTATTACCGAAAAATACAAATCAGAATTTTACCCCTTTGAAGTAATTGAAAGCGGCGGTGGATGGCAATTTCTAACCAAAAAAGCATTTCACAAAACAGTTGTACAACTAAATGGAGATAAATTTTTAAAACGCCTTTCCAATGCAGCTTTGGAAACATTAGCCATTATTGCTTATAAACAACCTATTACAAAAGGAGAAATTGAAACCATTCGCGGTGTAAACAGCGATTACAGTGTTCAAAAATTATTAGAAAAAGAATTAATATTAATAAGCGGCCGAAATGAAGAATTGCCCGGTAAACCTTTGTTATACACCACTTCTAAAAATTTCATGGATTATTTTGGCATAAACTCACCTGATGATTTACCTAAAATAAAAGAAGTATTGGCTGAGCAGGCTGTTGATGCCACCGTTATTAAACCGGAAGATTTTATGAGTGCCACCCAATCAAATGAGGAAGATAACAGCAGCAACATTGTTGTAAATGCGCAGGGTGAACTTTTAGTGGATGACAGTATCAGTTCTGAAAACGAAGCGAACGAGGATTTGATTGAACCGGAAAATTCTCCTGAATAAACATTTCTATCATCCTCAATCTATTTTTTCAAGCTGTATCTTCGCAGCATGCAGCCACTCAGTAACGAAACTTTATTAGCCATAGCACATGATTATGGCACACCGGTTTATGTGTATCATGCAGAAAAAATTGAGGCACAGTACCAACAACTAACCCATGCATTTCAAGAAACCAATACCCGTTTTTTTTATGCCTGCAAAGCATTAACCAATATCAGTATCTTAAAATACATTGGCAATTTGGGTTGCAATATGGATTGCAGTTCAATTAATGAAGTGCAATTGGCACTATATGCAGGTATTCCGCCTAACAGAATTTTATATACCTCTAACGGTATAGCCTTTGACGAAATTGAGGCAGCCGCTCAAGAAGGTGTGCACATTAATATTGACAGCATTTCCAACTTAGAAAAATTTGGCAAAAAATACGGCAATACCTACCCCGTTGGTATCCGGTTACGCCCCAATATTCTGGCAGGAGGCAATTTAAAAATATCTACCGGACACGATAAAAGCAAGTTTGGCATACCGGTTGACCAAATAGCAGAAATTTTAAACATTATTCAGCAATACAACCTTATCATTAAAGGATTGCACATACATACCGGCAGCGAAATAAAAGATGTTTCGGTATTTGTGCAAGGCATTACCGTGCTGTTTGATTTAATTCCAAAATTTAACCACTTAACATACATTGACCTGGGTGGGGGCTTTAAAGTACCTTACAAAGAAAACGAAGAAGGCACTAATATTGAACTACTGGCTAAAGAAGTAAAAAGAGCATTTTCGGCGCACCCCAACCCAAATGGCAAACCGTTAGAGGTTTGGTTTGAACCAGGTAAATATCTGGTAAGTGAAGCAGGATATTTCATTACACAGGTAAATGTACTGAAACCCACTTCTGCTACTACATTTGTAAGCGTAAACAGTGGCTTTAATCATTTAATACGCCCCATGTTTTATGATGCCTATCATCGCATTCAAAATATCAGCAATCCAAACGGTAAACATATACACTATTCAGTTGTAGGTAATATTTGCGAAACCGATACTTTTGCATGGAACCGTTTATTAAATGAAACCAGAGAAGGTGATTTTTTAGTGTTTTACAATGCCGGCGCTTATGGTTTTGAAATGAGCAGTAACTTTAATAGCAGATTTAAGCCCGCCGAAGTATTAGTATTAAATGGGAAAACGCATTTAATTAGAAAAAGAGACAGCTGGCAGGATTTATTGAAGAACCAAATAGAAGTTCTGTAGCTTAGCATAATATGATATGATTGAAATTAGCCACATAAAAAAAACATTCGGAGATAAAACCATTTTGGAAGACATCAGTGCTACCATGGAGGCTGGCAAATGTAACCTCATTATCGGCACCAGTGGTAGTGGTAAAACGGTTTTGACCAAATGTATTGTGGGGCTTTTTACACCCGACTCAGGCGATGTTTTATACAGCGGTGAAAGTATGCTGACCATGAACAAACATGAGAAAAAAATACTCCGGCAACAAATTGGCATGCTGTTTCAGGGCTCGGCACTATTCGATTCAAAAACTGTAGAAGAAAATGTACGTTTTCCACTCGATATGTTCAGTAAACTTTCCATGACAGAAAAACAAAAACGGGTGAATGAAGTGCTGGAAAGGGTAAACTTATCCGGATCCAATCAAAAATTTCCGGCTGAATTAAGTGGTGGTATGAAGAAAAGAGTAGGTATTGCCAGAGCCATCGTACTCAATCCGAAATATTTATTTTGCGATGAACCCAACTCAGGATTAGATCCGCAAACTTCTTTACTGATTGATAAACTCATTAAAGATATTACACATGAATTTAATACCACAACCATTGTGGTAACACACGATATGAATAGTGTAATGGAAATTGGCGACCATATTATTTATCTCCATAATGGCCGCAAACAGTGGGAAGGCAGTAATAAAGACATCATTTTCAGCAAAGACCAGTTACTCAATAATTTTATTTTTGCATCTGAATTTTTACAGGATGCCAAAGAAATGCGCATGATAGAAGCTGCACAAAAAAAATAGAATATATCTTACGCCCTCTTTCAATTCGTTCCATAAAATATTGGTTCACTCAATTTCCCCATACCCTAGCTACTACCACCAATTCAATACTTAACATTCTTTTTTAAAATTATTTTACCGGCTAAATAAACTTCTTCATCCGCTAATGGTCTGTTATTATACACCATCTATAAAAAATGAAACTCATGAAAAAAACAGTTTTCCTTTTAACAAGCGGTTTATTTTTCACCATTGCAGCAATGGCACAAACCGGAGCTACCACCAGCACTCCTACTCAAAATCCTGCAGTAAAATCAGGCATGAAAGACATGCGTCATGATGTGCGTGATATTAGAAAAGACAAAAGGCAACGTGCAGAAGCCTTAGAAAATGGGAATAAAGCAAAAGCAAATGCTTTAGGTAAAGACATTCGCTCTGATAAAAAAGATATGAATCAGGACAGAAAACAATTACAGGCCGAAGGCGTAAAACATCCTGTTAAGCGCGCCGACAGACAAATTCACAGACAAAACATGACGCACAAAGGGTAAAAACAGAAGCGTATTTTCGTTGTTCAGAACCTGCTCGAATCAGCTGATTTCGACAGGTTTTTTTATGCTATAGCCTAATTTCCCACCAACAAAACAATTCCTCTATTTTAACAATATGCAGGTATTTTCTCAATTAATTTTGTGTTTTAAAACCGTCATCAAAAAACGTATTCGTATCTTTATGCCGCATTTACGGTTTGTAAATTGTTTCATTTCAAAACAAGTTAAATTACTATACAACATGAAGCACATATTCATCGCTTGCGCCATTATTTGCTGGCTTCCCTTCCTCACAAATGCACAAACAAATAATGACAGTTTACCAGCCTATTTAAAAAATCCAACCATTCCTTCCTTTCAGATTTTAAGTACAGACAGTACCTGGTTTACCAATCGTTCCCTTCCTAAAAACATTCCGGTTGCCATTATTTACTTCAGCCCCGATTGTGGCCATTGCCAATATGAGGCAAAAGAACTCAACAAAAAAATGGATAGTCTTTCCAACATATTTTTTGTTTGGGTTAGCTACCACCCTTTTGATGATATTAAAAAATTTTATTTTGATTATGGCCTGAGTAAGTATAAAAATGTGGTTGCAGGAAGAGATCCCCAATATTTTATACCCGCATTTTATAAAGTAGAATTTACCCCTTTTATAGCCTTATATAATAAGCATGGTAAGTTTGTAAAAGAATTCAGACAGGGCGCTTCACCTCAGGAAATAATGGAAGCCTTACAATAAAAATTTTGAAAGCTTACCTTAAAATAATAGCTATCCCATTTGGATAATAATAGGTTTTTGAAATAAATTTATTCACTAATTATTAAATATGTTTTTATGAAAATTACCGTTGTAGGTGCAGGTGCCGTTGGTGCAACATGTGCCGATAATATTGCCAGAAAAGAACTTTGCCATGAACTGGTTTTATTAGACATTAAGGAAGGCATTGCCGAAGGGAAAGCACAAGACATGATGCAAACTGCAGCTTTACTGGGTTTTGATACCCGCATTAGCGGCAGCACCAATGATTATTCAAAAACTGCCCATTCGGATGTGGTGGTAATTACTTCAGGTTTACCGCGTAAACCCGGTATGACAAGAGAAGAATTGATTGGTGTAAATGCAGGCATTGTAAAAGGTGTTGCAGAAAACATCTTAAAATATTCACCCAATGCAATTTTCATCATCATATCCAACCCAATGGATACCATGACTTATTTAACATTACAGGCTACCGGATTACCTAAACACCGCGTAATCGGAATGGGCGGCGCATTAGACAGCTCCCGTTTCCGTTATCAGTTAAGCCAGCACTTAGGCTGCAGCCCTGCTGATTTAAATGCAGTGGTAGTGGGCGGACACGGTGATACCACTATGATTCCATTGATTCGTTTAGCAACCTGGAACAGTGTACCTGTTACCAAATTTTTATCTGCCGAACAGCAACAACAAATTATTAATGATACGATGGTGGGCGGTGCTACATTAACCAAATTAATTGGTACATCGGCCTGGTATGCACCCGGCGCTGCCTGTGCAGCTATGGTAGAGAGCATTGTACGCGATGAGAAAAAATTAATTACCAGTTGTGTTTATTTAGATGGCGAATATGACCAAAAAGATATTTGCATGGGCGTACCCGTAATCATTGGAAAAAATGGCTGGGAAAAAATTCTGGATTTTGAATTAAATGAAGATGAAAAAGCAGCATTTGCAAAAAGTGCCGCCGCTGTTAGAGGCATGAATGATGTGCTGAAAACATTGTAATGATCAATATACCTTCGTAATGAGCCCTGTTTTAATAGCAGGGCTTATTTTTTTGTAACCATTGCCAACGCATCCTTTGCTATTTGATCCACATCCTGCCATTGCATACAATGAAAATGCTTTTTAGGGCAGGTTGTAGTACCGTAATTTGAACAGGGCTGACAAGCTAAATTTGGTACCACATAGTTATGGTACAAATGATGCAATGCTTCATTTACGTAACCGGTTCCGTAATAAGGTTCCACATCTAATGCTGGCGAAGTACCACCCCAAATGGCCAATACTTTTTTTTGAAATGCACAGGCAATATATTGTAAACCGGTATCATGCGAAATCACCAGATTGGAATGGCGAACAATATCGGCAGATTCATGTAAAGAAAATTTTCCACAGGCATTATAAACTTTAATATCATCAACAGTAGCTATGGCCGCACCCATCGTAGCATCTTCTTTTCCCCCTACCAATACAATGGGGTAGTTGATGGCAGCACACAATTCTTGCAGTTTTTCCAAAGGCAACTTCTTGGTAAAATACGATGCTCCAATTACAATGGCAATATAACCGGCACTATGCGATACCGGTAAATCGCCTGGCTTTAGTGTTGCATGCAATGGTATAAAATAATCTAACCCCCTCCCATCATCAGTAACCCCCAAAGGTGCTAAAGCATCTAAACAACGTAGTGATATGTGCCTACCCGGCATTAAGTTAATGTGAAATCGGGTTAGTAAAAATTTTTGTACACTCAGTTTTCGATAAGCCAATACTTTGGTACGCAAAGCCCAACGAATTTTATAAGAACGAAAGTTTTTATGAAAGTCAATTACATAATCAAACTGCTCAGCTTTCAAAGTTTTGATTAGGGCAGATAAATTGCCATTGTAATAATGAAATTGATCGATGTATGGATTGGCTTCTGTAACCGCTTTAAACTGAAGTTTACTCAAAAAATGAATTTCAACATTGGGTAGTTGTTGCTTCAGACAACGTATAGCCGGCGTGGTTAATACAATATCTCCAATTGAAGAAAAACGAATCACCAACAACTTCATACAAAGTTTTTAGAAATCAATAATGTTACAGGCCACCTATTTTCAATCGCCCATCAGTTGTAACGATGCTGTATTGACGGAAGATATACTTTATCAGGAAATTGCCCGGCTATGGCAATACCTCATCCACTTCTACATAATTCAAATCTTTATGAAAAGTTTCTTCAGTATACCAGGCAGCCAATACAGCAATAAGCATTACAACAATTCCTGTTATCCAGGCACTTTTTAAATAATCGGTATATGATTGTAATCCTGTAAATAGCAAAGAAACTAATACCAATGAACCTCTTACCATATTGGGTACCGTTGTTGCCACTGTTGCACGAATATTGGTACCAAACTGTTCTGCTGCCATGGTTACAAAAATAGCCCAGAAGCCCGTTCCGAAACCTAAAATAGCAGCTACCAAATACAGCATGTTTACCGATTGCCCATGCAGATTAAAAAACCATACAATTGAAATGGCCGTAATACCATAAAAAATAAACACCGCTTTTTTTCTGCTTTGTAATGCCTGGCTTAAAAAGCCTACCAGTACATCTCCAATTGAAATGGCCACATACGCATACATTACTGCTTTCCCCGGATCTACAGTACCCTGAATTTGCATGTGCGCTCCAAACTCTTTTGAAAAGCTAATAAGTATACCAATCACATACCAGGTGGGTAATCCTATTAAAATGGCCTTCATGTATTTTAGAAAATATTTTCGTTTCAAGAACAACATAAAAAAATCGCCCTTGCGTACATTTTTATGTTGCAGTGATTGAAACATACCCGACTCTAAAACACCCACCCGCAATAACAATAATAACAGCCCCAAACCGCCGCCAATAAAATAACAGGTACGCCATTCAAACATTTCTTTAATAAAAAATGCAAATACAGCACCGGTTAAACCAATGCCTGCAACCATTGATGTGCCTATCCCTCTTTTTTCTTTAGGCAATAATTCACTTACTAATGTTATACCTGCTCCCAATTCACCGGCCAAACCAATACCGGAAATAAAGCGCACCAATGCATATTGGTGTACCGTTTGTACAAACCCGTTGGCAATATTTCCAATAGAGTATAATATAATGGAAGCAAATAAAACTTTAAGTCTTCCTTTTTTATCGCCCAAAACACCCCATAATATGCCGCCCAGCAACAGCCCAATCATTTGAATGTTTAAGATAAACAACCCATCGCCTGCAATCTGAGCATCGGTTAAACCCAATGATTTTAAAGAAGGAACACGTATAATGCTGAATAAGAGCAAATCATAAATATCTACAAAATAACCTAATGCGCCTATAATAACGGGTAATGACAGGATGCCATATTGCTTTTGATTCATACCGATTGTTTCAATCTAATTTTTAAAGGCATGAATATAAATAAAATGGAGAAAGGTTGATGCAAAACGAATAAAAGAAGCTGTAAAAACATCCTGAACAGCAGTTTTAGCTATTGCTTTCTTCGTTTACCCAAAAACAATTTAATTAATACTGGTGCAGTGGTTACCAAAACAATAGCCAGCACAATAATTTCTAAATGCTTTTTAATATCAAACTGATAGTTTACAATAAAAAACCTGTCTAAATAATGTCCACCTGCTACCATTGCAATTACCCAGGCTACGCATCCTACAATATTAAAGAAGGTAAATTTTTTATGCTCCATGGCCACAATGCCCGCTACAATAGGTGCAAATGTTCTTACAATTGGAATAAATCGGGCAAATATAATGGCACCGCCGCCATGCTTTTCATAAAAATCGTGTGCCTGTTGTAAATAATGTTGTTTAAAAATAAAATTATCTTTCCAATGATACATGGCCGGCCCTACTTTTCTACCAAACCAATAACCAGCCGCATTGCCCAAAATGCCTGCCAGCGAAATCAATACAATCAACAAAACCAAATTAATAAAGCTGCTATTCGATTCGATAAAAGATGCCATTAGCATATTACTGTAAATACCTGCAACAAATAATAAACTATCGCCTGGTAAAAAAAATCCGACAAATAATCCGGTTTCAGCAAATACAATAAACAGCAGCACCCAAAGACCGCCATGCTCAATATAAAACTGTGGTTGTAATAACTGATGCCATTCAAAAGATAACAACATACTATTTAATTAAAATGAATGTATTTTAAGCTGCATTTTCCAATTCCATTGCCCCCTCCCATTTGCTTACCACTGAAGTAGCCAAAGCATTTCCCAACACATTGGTAGCCGTTCTAAACATATCACAGAAATGATCGATTGGCAATATTAAAGCAATCCCCTCAGGTGGAATGTTAAACATTGCACAAGTTGCCGTAACCACTACCAAAGAAGCACGAGGCACACCGGCAATACCTTTACTGGTTAACATTAAAACAATTAACATGGTGAGCTGGGTGCCAATATCTAAATGAATACCATAGGCCTGTGCAATGGCTAAACTGGCAAAAGTCATGTACATCATACTTCCGTCTAAATTGAAGGAATAGCCCAGGGGCAGAATAAATGCAACAATTTTATTGTTACAACCAAAGCGTTCGAGTTCCTCTGTTAATTTGGGAAAAACTGCCTCGCTGCTGGTGGTACTAAAAGCAATAATGAGTGGTTGAACAATTCTGCGTACCAAAGCAGGCAATCGGTTTTTTAAAATCATAGCCCCTACTATTAATAACAATGCCCACAACAAAAAAATACCCAACATAAAATACAAGAGATACAAACTGTAAAACCTAAACACTTCTAACCCATTGGTGGCAATAACCGCGGCAATAGCACCAAATACACCCAATGGTGCAAATCCCATTATATAACCTACCATTTTTAAAATTACCTGCGCTACCGCATCCAATACTTTAATAATAATTTTTCCGGTATTACCCAAAGCAGCAGTTGCTATACCAAAGAAAATAGAAAAAATTACAATTTGTAAAATTTCATTGGTAGCCATGGCCTCAATAATACTTTTGGGGAAAACATGGCTCACAAAAGTATCTAAAGAAAAAGACTGTGTTTTACCCAATAAATCTTTGGCACCGCCGGTATCAGCTGCCGTTAAATGTATACCGGTACCGGGTTTAAAAATATTAACCAGTAAAAGCCCCAATAATAAACTGGTAAAAGATGCTGAGATAAACCAAAGCAATGCTTTACCGCCCACCCTTCCAACCGTTTTTAAATCACCCAATTTGGCAATACCCACTACAAGTGTACTGAATACAAGCGGGGCAATAATCATTTGCACCAATCGCAGAAATATGGTGGTTAATAAATTGGCTTTTGGCGCAAAAGCAGCAATAAAGGTTGGGGATGAATTTTCATGCACCAGATAACCAACGCCAATACCCAGTAACATCGCTATTAAAATATAGAGGGTTAATCTGTTTTTCTTCATATGGTGTTTCTGTTTAAGCAGCGCATGCAGCCAGAATACTGCACTATTTTATTAAATATAATTGCAGGCTTTTCAAAACCGGTTATACAAAGCGGCAATATAGGTATAAACCACGTATAATGAATACTCCTTACAGATTGTTTTGCAAAAGAAACACTTGTATTTCAGAACAGTATTTGCTTTCAATTTTTTATGCACCTGTTTCAAAAAATCAATTATTCCGCGCTGTTTCATAAAGTTTTACCTGCTGTAATGAATTAAATTCCTATTTTTCCAATTCGAAAATTGTAAAACCTAATCAACTGTACCATGAGTTTATTTAGAAAAAAATCAATTGAGGGCATTATGACGCAGGCTTCCGATAGTGAATCGGGTTTAAAAAGAACCCTGGGAGCCGGAAACCTGATAGCCTTAGGTATTGGTGCCATTATTGGCGCAGGATTGTTTGTAAGAACTGCGGCTGCAGCTGCCGAAGCCGCAGGCCCGGGCGTTACTTTATCATTTGTTGTAGCTGCTGTTGGCTGTGCTTTTGCCGGCTTATGTTATGCTGAATTTGCTTCTATGATACCCATTGCGGGTAGTGCTTATGCCTACTCTTATCTTACAATGGGTGAATTAATTGCCTGGATTATTGGTTGGGCACTTATTATGGAATATGCACTGGGTGCTGCTACCGTTTCTATTGCCTGGAGCGAATACCTGAATAATTTGCTGGGAGGGCAAATCCCATATGAATGGTGCCACTCGCCCTTCGAAACTTCTATGAACGGTGTTCGGGGCATCATCAATTTGCCGGCTTTAGTGATATTGCTTGCATTGACCTTATTATTAATTCGTGGTATGCAGGAATCTGCAACCGTTAATATGATTATTGTATTTATAAAAGTTGCCATTGTAATTGCCTTTATTGCCATTGGCTGGCATTTTATTAAGCCCGAAAATCATACCCCTTACCTGATACCCGCCGATGCACCCGGCCATGGTGGTTATTTTAAACATGGATGGGGTGGCGTTTTAGGTGGTGCTGCCATTGTGTTTTTTGCCTTCATTGGCTTTGATGCAGTAAGCACGGCTGCACAGGAAGCTAAAAACCCGAAAAGAGATATGCCGATTGGTATATTAGGATCGCTGGTGGTTTGTACCATTCTCTATATTTTATTTGGTCATGTGCTAACCGGTGTGGCCAATTGGAGTGAATTTGCAAAAGCCGGAAAAGAAGCTTCCGTTGCCTATGCCATTCAACATTATATGACAGGCTATAGCTGGCTGGCTACTGCAGTAACGGTAGCAATTTTAGCCGGTTTCTCTTCTGTTATTCTCGTGATGTTAATGGGGCAAAGCCGTATTTTTTATACCATGAGTAACGACGGATTAATCCCAAAAGCATTTGGCGATTTACATCCCCAATACAAAACCCCGTATAAAGCCAACTGGATATTATTTATTTTTGTTGGTCTTTTTGCTGCATTTGTTCCGGGTAGTGTAGCCGGCGATTTAACTTCATTTGGTACCTTATTTGCCTTTTTATTGGTAAGCCTGGGGGTTTGGATTTTACGCATCAAATCGCCACAAATTCATCGTCCTTTCAAAACGCCATTGGTGCCATTGGTGCCTATTTTGGGATTCGTTATTTGTTTGGGGATGATAGTAGCTTTAGATCCCGAAACCTTAAAAGTTGCGTTTGCCTGGATGGCACTGGGTATTATTGTATACTTTGCTTATAGCCGCAAACACAGCAAACTCAATACACCAGGAGATATTTTACCCAAAGCAACCGATTTTGAAAAAGAGTAAAGACCTTATACCATTCAACCCCGATTCGTCGGGGTTTTTTGTTGTACCACCGTTTACTGCTAAATTTGCCAACAATTTTTTTGTAGCCGGCTGTTGTACGCATGGCATCGCCTGTTGTGTCACTCACTTCAACGTTCCTGCAAAAAGGAGCTTTGTTACGTTCAATGAACAACCTGCCATACTATAAACAAGCCTTCAATTACTTATTATTTATAAATATTATTATGGGAAGGATTTTTGAAGTAAGGAAAGCCACCATGTTTGCCCGTTGGGACAGAATGGCCAAACAATTTACCCGCATTGGAAAAGAAATTGTAATTGCCGTAAAAGCCGGCGGGCCCGATCCTGCTACCAATCCGGCTTTGCGCCGCTGCATGCAAAACGCCAAAAGTGTTAACATGCCAAAAGACCGGGTGGAAGCAGCCATTAAACGCGCCATGGGCAAAGAGGCCACCAATTACGATGAAATTTTATACGAAGGTTATGGCCCGCACGGTGTAGCCTTATTGGTTGAAACGGCTACCGATAATCATGTGCGTACCGTTGCCAATGTTAAAAGCCATTTTAACAAAGGTGGCGGAACATTAGGTAACAGTGGCAGTGTAAGCTTTCAGTTTAAGAAAATGGGGGTATTCAAATTAAAACCCGAAAATTTGGATATTGAATCATTAGAATTAGAACTAATTGATTTTGGTTTAGAAGAAATGGGAGAAAGCACCGATGAAGAAGGCAATAATATTATTGTATTGCGATGCGCTTTTGTTGATTTTGGTAAATTACAAAAAGCATTAGAAGACAAAGGCATTACACCCATCAGCGCTGAATTAGAATGGATTCCTACTACTACAGTTCCGGTAAATGATACCCAGGCCGAAGAAGTCAGTAAACTCATTGAACGATTAGAGCAGGATGAAGATGTAACAAAAGTGTTTCACAATATGGGGTAAAAGCTAAAAAGTAAAAAAAGCAGGAATAACACAACGTATCCCTGCTTTTTTTGTTAATAGTGATAACATGCAAAATGATCACAACTTATTAAAACCCATTATCCTCTTTGATGGTGTTTGTAATTTATGCAGCCATTCAGTATTGTTTGTACTGCGCAATGATTCAAAACAACAATTTCAATTTGCCTCTTTACAAAGTAATTTCGGGAAAAATATTTTATTGAAATACAACTTACCCTTAGGACATTTCGGCAGTTTTATTCTTTTACAAAACAACAAAATATACACCCAATCAACCGCCGCATTAAAAGTTGCCGCTGAGTTAAAGTTTCCAATGAACTTGTTGGCAATTGGATGGATAATTCCCAAATTCATCAGAGATAAGGTTTACAACTATATTGCATCAAACCGTTACCGTTGGTTTGGGAAAAAAAATATCTGCTTCATACCCGATGAAAAATGGAGAAATCGATTTATTGAGTAGCGGCATTAGTCTACTAATACAACATAGTTAAACATAAAATTTTATCAATATTTCTTTTATGCATCAACAATAATAATATTTTCCACACCCAATGCACATAATTATTGCAAAAACAAGATTATTGAAATAGGCAGTAAAGTTTAGTTAAAATTAATTAACAAAATGGTAATTTTAACTTTACATTATTTTATTCAATAAACCTTGCAAAATGATTAAAAAACAATTGTTGAAACCATTGCTGTTGTTAGCACTGTCTATTTTAAGTGCTACTACACTCACAGCACAGATTACCACGGCAATACTCAGTGGTACTGTAAAAGATGAAAAGGGTAAACCACTATCGGGTGCAGTTGTAACCATTGCTTATCCTGATGCGGGAATTAATAAAACAATTATTACAAAATCGGATGGAAGTTTTGAAGTACCCAATCTCAGGGTTGGCGGACCGTATAATGTAACAGCAAGCTATACAGGCTATACTGCCAAAACAGAAAGCAATATTTTTCTTGACCTGGGTCAGAATACAAGTGTTGCAGTACAACTAAGTACCAACATTAATCAATTGAATGATGTGGTAGTTTCTTCAGCAAGTTCAAAAATATTTAATGAAAACAGAACCGGTGCAGCAACAAATATTAACTCCAGACAATTAAGACAGCTTCCTACAATATCAAGATCGGCAGATGATTTTACCAGATTAACTCCATCTGCTTCACAAGGTTATAACGGCACTTCATTTGCTGGAAGAAACGGACAATACAACAATTATTCATTAGATGGTGCGGTTTTTAATAATCCGTTTGGATTAGATGCACCCACTCCGGGTGGACAAACCGGTGCCCAACCTATATCATTAGATGCAATTGATCAAATACAAGTAAATATTGCCCCTTATGATGTTACACAAGCCGGCTTTACCGGTGCCGGTGTTAATACTGTTACAAAAAGTGGAACCAATAAATTTGGCGGTACAGTATATGGATTTTACAGAAACCAAACATTAACCGGCCATAAAGTAGAAGGCACAAAATTCAATATTCCTTCCTTAACCGATTTTCAGGGAGGTGCTTCATTAGGTGGAGCCATTAAAAAAAATAAATTATTCTACTTTGTTAATTTTGAAACTCAACAAAGAGAAGATCAGGCCAGCGCCTATGTAGCACAAAATGCTTCTAATGCCGGCGGATTAACAACATCAAGGGTATTACAGTCTGATTTAGATACAGTAAGCAAAATTTTATTCAATCGCTTTGGTTATGTTACAGGCCCTTATCAGGGTTTTAATTTAAAGCAAATTAATTACAAATGGCTGGCTAAAATTGACTGGGTAATTAATGACCAGCATTCATTATCGTTTACATACAATGGCTTAGATGCTACACAGGAAAAACCTGCACATCCCAATGCCATCAACCGAAGAGGTCCTGATGCCATTACGCTGCAATTCCGAAATTCAGGGTATCAAATGGTTAATAAATTACATTCTTTTGGATTAGAATTAAAATCAAATTTCAATAGCACTTTTGCCAATAAATTCAGGGCAGTTTATACTTTATTCAGAGATCACCGTAATGCATTTTCAACTCCCTTTCCTGTTTTAAATATTACAAAATATGGCGTTCCATATATAGTGGCGGGATATGAACCGTTTTCAATTCACAATGTATTAAATCAGGATGCTTTACAACTAACGGATAATTTCAATGTAATTCTTGCAAAACATACATTAACATTTGGTGCTTCATACGAACAATTTAAGTTTGGTAATTCATTTAATTTGTTAGGTTTTGGACCATCGTTGTTTAGCCCAATAGATATCAACACTTTCAAAACACAGGTTCCAATTGGTGGCAATGTAATTTTTGGAGCCTACCCACTTGATGTAGATGTAACTTATGCAAAAAACAGAGCTGCAGCAGATAAATGGGTATGGTATTATTTAACAGTAGGTCAGCTATCTGCTTATGCACAAGATGAATGGAAAGTAGCAAAAAACTTTAAATTAACTTATGGTTTAAGGATTGATAAGCCTATTTACTATCCATCAAAAGCAAGTTATACAAGCCCCAATATGAATAGTAATGGCACTTTTGCCGGAAGCTATACCAGTGGTTCGCCAACTGTTGCCAATACAGATAATTTAAAATTATATAATCCCGAAGGTGTACCAGTAAAAAACGGGCCGGGACAAACCATTGATAATACACGTATGCCTAACGGCACTGCATTGCTGTCGCCAAGAATTGGTTTTAATTGGGATATAAATGGTGATAAAATTGTTCAACTACGCGGTGGTACAGGTTTCTTTACAGGAAGATTTCCATTTGTATGGCTCGGTAATGCCATTGGCAATCCCTTTTCAGGATACTATAATGTAACTGCCAATAATTTCAAATGGCCGCAAATTTGGAGGTCAAGCTTAGGTGTTGATTATAAAGTAGCCCCAAGCACTATTCTCACAATAGATGTGGCATACACAAAAGATGTAAATGCAATGATGGTTAGAGATTATGGATTAGGTACTCCTACCGGCCATTTAAATTCGGGAACAGGTGATAATAGAAGCATCTATAATCCATCAGATAAAGGAAGCACAGGCACCTATGTTTTTACCAATACAAAAATAGGCAATTCATTTAATGCAACTTTCCAGATGCAACATACATTTAAAAAAGGTTTATTTCTCACTGGTTCATATAATTATTTGGCAGCAAATGATGCAAGCTCCATTTCAGCTGAAATTTCAGGGGATGCATTTGATAGGAACCCCATTATAGGGAATGCTAATATTGCAGTAAGTTCACCATCATTATATGGTAATACACACCGTTTTGTATTAGCAGGGATTAAAAAATTTGAATATGGAAAAGAAAAACAGCATGCAACAACCATATCATTTTTTGCCAACTGGTCAAGCGGTAATCGTTTTTCTTATGTATATGGTGGAGATGTAAATCAGGATGGTTCAAGTTTCAATGACTTAATGTATGTTCCTACAAAAGCTGAAATCAATAACATGAATTTTGCACCCTTAACTGATGCTTTTGGTAACATTCAAAATGCTGCTCAACAAGGTGCCGCACTCGAAGCTTTTATAGAACAGGATAAATATTTAAGTAAACATCGTGGACAATACACAGGCAAATATGCCGGCGTTACACCCTGGTTTAGCGAAGTTGATATGCGTATTTTACAAGACTTTATTATAAAAGATGGTAATAAAAAAAGAACCATACAATTAAGTTGGGACATTATAAATCTTGGCAATTTAATTAGTAGTAATTGGGGTTTGAGAAAATATGCCAGCGCTACCGGTTATTACCAACCTATTACTTATTTAGGAACCGATAATACCGGTAAATCTATATATCAGTTCGATCCCTCTCAAAAAAGTACATTTACAACCAGTCCTGATTTACCATCCAGATGGCAAATGCAATTTGGAATCAGATACATTTTCTAATTGATTCACTATAATAACCATAAAGAGAGGCTACCCCTAAAGTATAGCCTCTCTTTTTATTTCAATTATACATTCATTAATTAAAAACTACATTACTCCCGCATCATTGCCAATACAATATCCACCACATCTTCGGTATTAGGCTTGCTGAAATAATCACCATCGCTGCCATAGGCCGGGCGGTGTGCTTTTGCAGTAAGTGTTCTGGGGGCAACATCTACCCAACGGTATCCACCCTGTTCTTCCATTACGTGATTGTACATATATGCTGCAGCACCTCCGGGTACATCCTCATCTACAAATAAGATACGATTGGTTTTTTTAAGAGATGCTACAATGGAATGATGAATATCAAATGGTAATAAGGTCTGTACATCTATCACTTCACAACTAATCTCTAATTTAGCCAAACGTTCTGCTGCCTCTTCTACAATTCGTAAGGTAGAACCATAAGAAACAATGGTAACATCATTTCCATGCCGCATCACATCGGGTATACCCAATGGAACAGTATAATCTAATAAATTAGCCGGTAGTTTTTCTTTTAAACGATATCCGTTTAAACATTCAATCACAATACCAGGATCGTTACCACGCAACAGTGTATTGTACATACCTGCTGCATGTACCATGTTTCTGGGTACACATACATAAAATCCGCGCAGTGCATGAATAATCATTCCCATAGGACTGCCACTGTGCCAAATACCTTCTAATCGATGGCCCCGGGTACGTACTATAACGGGGCAGCTTTGACGTCCGAATGTGCGGTAATGGGTTGTTGCTGCATCATCACTTAAAGTTTGTAAACCATACAGTAAATAATCAATGTATTGAATTTCTGCAATAGGCCTTAAACCACGTAATGCCAAACCAATAGCCTGTCCCATAATGGTTAATTCACGAATACCAGTGTCAAAAATCCGGCTACTGCCATGTTTGGCCTGCAAACCGGCAAAGCCCTGATTCACATCGCCTATATTTCCTACATCTTCCCCAAATGCAACGACTAAAGGTTGATGTGTAAACAATGCATCAAAATATTTATTTAAAATTTCATAACCGTTAATAAGGGGTGCATCAAAAGGAATTAAAGGTTTTACAGCTTCTACCTTTAAAGCACTGGCCGGGCCTTCATTGTATAAATGTGTATTGTATAATTGTTTTGCCTCTTGCAGCAGTGAATGGTGGTATTGCTGAATCATTTCAATTGACGGCGATGCCGGAGCTAACTCCATTGCGGTATGCAGTGTATGCAAAACATCTCTTCGCAGCGGTTCTACATTGGTTTGTAATTCTTTTACTTTCTCTTGTATGGTGCGGTATGCATCCATATCATTCACTACCATAGTAGTTAACAATTCGGCAGTTTGTTGCACCTGCAGTTTAATGGGTTGCATCAATTTTTCCCAGGCCTTTGCTTTGGCTTCCTTCACGAGCAATTTGGCTTCCTGCGTAATTTTATTGAGTTCATCTTCGGTGGCTAACTCACTCAACACAATCCATTCCCTGAATTTTTTAATACAATCCCACTCCCGTTCCCAAGCCAATCGTTCCGGACTTTTATACCGTTCGTGGCTGCCGCTGGTAGAGTGGCCTTGCGGCTGCGTTACTTCTTCTACATGAAATAAGGCAGGGGTATGCGTTTCACGAACTTTTTGTAATGCTGCTTCAAACACTTCGCACATACCTGCATAATCCCATGCTTTTACTTTGTAAATATGAATACCATTGGTATGCTCATCTTTTTGCAAACCCTGCAACGCTGTTGAAATGGAACCTTTGGTTGTTTGATAATCACGTGGAACGGAAATGCCATAACCGTCATCCCAAACAAAAACAGCTAAAGGCACCTGTAATACACCTGCTGCATTGATAGTTTCCCAAAAAGAACCCTCAGAGGTAGCAGCATCACCAATGGTACAAAAACAAATTTCGTTACCATGTTTGCTTAAATGTTTGTAGGATTGTAAAACCGGAATTTCTCTAAAACATTTGGAAGCAAATGCCAAACCTAAAGAACGGGGCATTTGGCCTGCAGTGGGTGCTATATCAGATGAAACATTTTTTCGATTGGCTAAATCTAACCAGTTACCTGCCTCATCCACATTGGGTGTAGCAAAATGCGAAACCATTTGCCTGCCTGCACTAAAGGGGTCGTGTTCAATATTGGGATCTGCAAACAACTGCGAAAAAAATTCTTCTAAAGTTGCCAGTCCTGCTGCAAACATAAAAGTCTGGTCGCGGTAGTAACCACTTCTAAAATCACCTTCTTTAAAATAACGCGCCATAGCTACTTGTGCCAGTTCTTTTCCATCTCCAAAAATGCCAAACTTAGCCTTACCGGTTAACACTTCTCTGCGGCCCAACAAACTGGCTTCTCTGCTAATCACAGTTAATTTAAAATCATTCAGTACCTGTTGTCTGAATCCCTCAAAAGAAAGTACATTGGCATCAATTGCAGTAATTGTTTGTTCCATAAAGCAAAAATAATTTAATAAACTATCAACCGTAAGTTTTTGTTATCCCATCAACTGTCAATTATTCAGAACTTTTACACAATGCTGAAACAAGTAAATGGCAAGTATTCACCTGTAACCCACTTTTTTCTTAGTAATCAAAGCAGATGAAGTTAAGTTAATCAAAATTGGGGAAACAATCGGTATATATGCCAAATTGACAAAATACCTTGATTTTTTTAAATATTGAGGTGTATGCCCAGTATAGAAGGATTTAAATATATATTTTGCTGTATTGGGCAGGTTAACAATAAATTTTTATGCATCATTTCATGGTTTCTTAATTTTTTTAATCGTTATTATCAATAATTTTACAGCTCAATTACACAACGCATATTAATTAAAATCTGCATGAAAATTGTAAGCAATAATGCTACAATAACCAGGATTCATTAAAACGCATGATAAAACAACGATTATAAAATGCCTTTTACCAGTTTTGTACAGCTTCAAAGAATATCAACTGTATTTTCAATACTAAACATATATTTATGAAAAATTCCATTCTATTCATTATTTTAATTGTTAGTATTGCTTTTACTGGGCATACACAAATTACAAATGCCGACATCAGCAAACAGTTTTCATTTAGCAACGATAATTTTGATTTTGGAAAAATACCCTTTGGCAAGCCTGCAGAATATACCTTAACCATTACCAATATTGGCAAGGATACTGCAACCCTTGATGATGTTCGCCCGTCTTGCGGCTGCACCACGCCACAATTTGAAAGAGGCAGGAAATTTGCACCCGGTCAGTCTGTTGCTATTGTATTGGGCTTTAATGGTAATACTTTAGGTGCTTTTTACAAAACAGCAGGCATTTTTTTAAACAATTATAAACTGAGCAAACAAGTGAGTTTTAAAGGAGAAACTTTTCAGGAAAACAAACTTGCTGATAGTACCAAAAACAAACAAACAGGCACCGTTCTTCACCAATAAACTGCATCAGGCAAATAATTCATTTCATCTGAAATTACAATAACACTAAACACTTTATATTTACAATAAAATTTATTCCATTATGAAACAATTATTAGTAGCTTTTTTTTTACTTGCAGGAACCATGTGTTTTGCACAAAGTCCGATACAATTTAATACCGTAAAACACGATTTTGGTAAAATAAAAAAAGGGATACCTGCCACTTATGTTTTTCATTTTAAAAACATAGGCAATAAACCCGTTGTAATTGAAGTAGCTACTGCAGAATGTGGCTGTACCACTCCTGAATATCCAAAAGCACCCATTGGAAAAGGCAAATCAGGAGAAATTAAAGTAACCTACAATGCTGCTTTATCCGGCGCATTTACCAAAAAGGTGAATGTTAAATTAGCCGGTGTAAACGAACCGATTGTGTTAACCATTGAAGGTATTGTGGAAGATAGCGGACATTCTAAATAAAGAAATTTTTAAAAAAATATACAGGGCCATTTCGCAAGAAGTGGCTTTTTTGTTTACTAACACACGTTATCTTTGCGCCATGTTAACCATCAGTAAACGTGGCATGGCAATGCCAGCCAGCCCCATCAGAAAATTAGTACCCTTTGCGGAAATTGCAAAGCAAAAAGGAGTGAAGGTATATCATTTAAATATTGGGCAACCCGATATTGAAACACCGAAAACCGTTTTAGATGCGGTACGACATACTGATTTTACTGTATTGGCTTACAGCCATAGTGCCGGAAATGAAAGTTACAGAAAAAAGTTAACAGAATACTATCAGCGAAAAGCCATTACCGTTACCAAAGATGAAATTATTGTAACCACCGGTGGCAGTGAAGCGATTTTATTTGCATTCATGGCTTGTTTAGATGCAGAAGATGAAGTCATTATACCTGAACCCTTTTATGCCAATTACAATGGATTTGCCGTGGCTGCCGGCGTAAATGTAATTCCGGTTAGTTCGTCCATACAAAATGGTTTTGCATTACCGCCCATTGCTGCATTTGAAGCAAAAATTACACCAAAAACTAAAGCCATTTTAATTTGTAATCCTAACAATCCTACCGGTTATTTATATACCAAGGAAGAAATGGAAGCCTTACAGGCATTGGTTTTAAAACACGGGTTGTACTTATTTTCAGACGAAGCCTATCGCGAATTTTGTTATGAAGGTACCCATATCAGTGCCATGCATTTAAAAGGTATTGAAGAACATGTGGTGTTGATGGATACTATCAGTAAAAGATATAGTGCCTGCGGAGGAAGAATTGGAGCATTGGTTACAAAAAACCAAACAGTATTAGATGCAGTGATGAAGTTTGCACAAGCACGTTTAAGCCCGCCCTCTTTTGCCCAAATAGCAGGTGAAGCTGCAGTGGACTTACCTGAAAATTATTTTGAAACAACCAAAACTGAATATCAGTCGCGCCGCGATTTGATTGTGCAACGTTTACAAGCCATGCCGGGTGTTATTTGCCCAAATCCCGGTGGCGCATTTTATGCCATTGCTTCGTTGCCTGTTGATGATGCTGAAAAATTTTGTCAGTGGTTATTAGAATCTTTTGAATACAAAGGGCATACCGTTATGCTGGCACCCGCAGGAGGTTTTTATCAAACACCGGGACTGGGGAAAAAAGAAGTTCGATTGGCATACGTGCTGAACAAAACAGATATTAATGCTGCTATGGACTGCCTGGCAGTTGCATTAACACAATATCCCGGAAAAACAGTATAACACTAACAAAACAGATTAGTCGGCCATAGCCACCTCAGCAATAGAATGGATGGCAGGGAAATCAATTACCCTGCCTTTATTGGTTTTAAATGCCGACCAGTTGCATATATCGCACACTTCATCCCACAAAGCCTCATAAAATTGAATGGATTTGGCCTCTTTTAACTGATGAAAAATAGATTTTTTACTAAAACTAATATTTTCAATATCAGAATAAAAAGGAATGTATTGCTGCAACGTCGGTATGCTTCCTGCACTTTGTTCTAAATAAAGGCGATGCAGATTTTTTCGAATTTGCACCATGTTATAGAAACTCAATACTTTCTTATCTGCCCTGATAAACTTTTTTAAATCTTCTTGTAACACTTCAAAACAATGTAATGAAAGGGGCGCAGGTATATTGGGTATTAATAACAAATCAGCGGCAGTAAATACATTGTTGTGTAACAAAAATTTACCTGGTGGGCAATCAATAATACACACATCATAGTCGTCATTTACTTTATCTAATACAGATTGAATCACTGCATTGTTTGCGAAATTAAGCCGCGATAATAGTGAACCTTTACTCAAAGCATCATCACCAAACGAACTGTCATTGCTAATGATATCAATATAATTGGTATCGCAGGTTTGGATCACTTCATAAATTAAAATATCGTTTTCGAACAGGCGTTTGTACCGATTATTATTGGCTCCTTCACTTTTAAAAAAATAGCTGGTGCCGCCCTGAGGATCTAAATCCCAAATAAGTACACTAAAACCCATCCTGGCCATTAAGCAGGCCATGTTAATTGAAGTGGTGGTTTTACCAACCCCTCCTTTAATGTTGTACACAGCAATTGTTCTCACCTTCCGAGTTTTAAAGGATGTTAAGGAAAGAATAGGGAGTACAAATTAAAAATACTTTTCCACATAAATGTGGATAATTATATTTTTTTAAAAAAAATAATACACAAATCAAGGATTTAGAAGTTATTGTTGAATAAAATATTGGTTAACACCCATTAAACCTAAACTGAAAATATTTTATTGCATGACAGAAGATAAGATGGCGAGATGAAAAAAAATATTGAAGGTTGCAAATCAAAATACCTGATATCTAATCACCTCCTATTTCAATAATTTTTCCCATTGTTTTAGTTGCGCCCTTTCTTCATTGGTAAGGGGTTGGTGCAAGCTGCACTTGGTTTGTAACAACAAGGCGCCTTTATGTTGCGGATATTTTTGAAGTATTGCAGTAATCAAGGGTAAATAAACAGCATCGGGGTGTATATGCTGCATGGCAGCTGCAATTGTATTTTCCTTCGCAATTTTATGTCGATCGGGCATTTTTAAAATAATGGCTTCTAAAGTACCCAGCCAATTGGCAGGCATATCGGGTACTGCATTTGCTTTTTGAAACAGGCCCTGTAATTGCTTTTTGCTTAAACTGCCCCTTTCCTCATACTGGTGCATTAAGCTTAAAATAAATAAAGCATCCGGATTGTATTGATAGCAGGCATCTAAAATTTTATCAATAACATCTACTAATTTTTTATTTGCTGCTTTTGCCATGGCACCTTTATTTCATTTTCCGATAGAAGCGGATGCAAGCCAAATTATCTGGATTTTAACCAGGTTTCAGGATTTACAAATTTATTACTGCCATTCATTACCCTGAATTCAATTTTGCCCTCTCCATCAAAATCGGCTGCAGCATGGCCAATTAACGTACCCGCCTTTACTGACTGACCTCTGCTAACACTAACATCAGACAATTTGTTGTATACCGTAAAATATTTACCATGTTGTACCAATACACCCTGAAAATCGCCTAAATCCATTACCGATATTACCTCGCCATCTGCAACACAACGAACCGGAGCACCAATTTTCGTTGAAATAAAAATCCCATCATTGGTTTCTTTTAATTTGGTGCCCGGCACAATATTGGTTCCAAATTGCCCAACAACAGCACCCCCGGAAACAGGCCAGGGTAAACGACCTCTGTTGTTTTCGAAATTAATAGACATTTCCCTTCCTTCCGGTGTAGTTTCAAATACACTGTAAGTGCGGTTTTCATTTCTATCGGTAGATACCACCCCGGTAATGGGCTCATCATTCGCTTTTGGCGCATTGTTATTAGCAGGCGTATTATTTTTTACTGAAGGGGTATTGGCCATAGCCCCACTACTTTTCTTTGCAGCATCTGCTTTGGCTTTTGCCAGTCGCTCTCTTTCTTTCCGCTCTGCTTCAGCAATCTCACGCCGTATAGCAGCTTTAATCGCTTCGTTTAATACCTGACGTTGCCGTTCTGTTTTACGCAATTGTGCCAAATAATCTTTTTCTTTATTTTTTAGTTGATTTACAACCTGGTCTTTTTCTTTTTTATCCTGTTCCAATACTTTTAACTGCGTACTTTGTTCCTCCAATACCTTGGTTTGTTGCAGTTTGGCATTGTTCATATCGGCAATGGCCTGCTGACGAAGTTCGCTGGTTTTTAAAATGGTTTGTGCTTCTGCTTCACGGTATTGACGGTAACTCTTTAAAAATGCCATTCGCTTGAGCGCATCATTAAAATCTCTGGCAGAAAACAAAAAGTTTAAGTATTCATAACTGCTTCTATTCTTATAAGCAAAAACAATGCTTTTGGCATAGTTTTGTTTCAGTGTATCCAATTGCCTCTTTAAACGGTTTATTTCTAATTGTTTATCATAAATATCATCATTCAATCGTTGAATTTCCTGATTAATTTTATGAATGAGCCGTTCCCGAACAGCTAATTTTCGCTGTAAAATTGCTACTTCGGTGATGGATTGTTTTTTGTTTTTACGAATAGAATTCAATGCGGCATTCAAATTATCAATTTCTTCCTGCAATTGCTTTTGCTGCTGCTGCAACGCTTCACGGGTAGGGGGCTGATATGTGCCCTGTGTTTGGGCAGATAACTGCAAGAAGGAAAAAACAAAAAAACACAACAATAATAACCGCATTATACAATTCTCATTTTTAAATAGAAAATAGAATGAATATGGTTGAATAACGAACCTGCCACCTTAATATTATTTCACCCGATAATTTTTAGGCACCGAAAAGGTATACTTTAACGGCTCATTAAATGAAAACTCTTTAAAATCTAAAAATATATCCAGCTTCGATTTTTCAGCAACAGAGATTTGCCGAAAGGTAGCAAATAAAAAATTATTGACCGGCTGATAATTGCTAAAAGTAATATCGCAGGTTCGGTTGCGTTGAATATCAACATCATCTAACTTACTGTGTAATACCCTGAAATCAGTATTATCTAATGTTACCAGATGTTTAAACATATTACCAACCATTAAAACCAGCAATTGCTTATTACCCGATTTATATGAAACCACATTGCTATCTAAAAAAACCGGATTTCCAACAATTAAATCCTGCAGCGTTGAAAAATCAAATGGAATTTGTGTTACTTCCTGTAAATATGCAATGCTTCGGTATTGAATGGATTTGCCGCCTTTTAATCTAATCAGAATAACACTATCGGGGGTTACCAATACATTGGCCACAACGCCATAAGGTGGGATGGCCATTTTTACATAAATCACACTATCTTTTATCATGCTGAGATAAGCATTCACATGCTGGCTTTCTTCCGGCCCCTCATAATCTACTTTTACTTTAGCATTGAATGTGTTGAAATCAATGGAATGTTTCATTACTTTTTCCATAATTTCTTTCACAATGGCAGCTGAGTCAACCTTTGGCGCTTCGGTAACAATCACTATCTGTGCCGTATCTTTTTTAGAGATGGCTTTTTCAATAGATTGTACTTTTTTTACAGGATGGCAGGCCCAAACCGTTAAAGCAAGCAGGCTAAAAACAATTATTCTTTGCATCATATTACATTACTGTTTACCGGTATGGCCAAAACCGCCCACACCTCTTTCTGTTTCAGATAATACTTCTGTGGGTATCCAGCTAATTTGTTCCACTCGCTGAATTACCATTTGTGCAATTCTATCGCCATCCTGAATGGTTACCGGGTGGTTCGACAGGTTGATTAAAATTACTTTTATTTCTCCTCTGTAATCGGCATCAATGGTACCCGGTGTATTTAAGCAAGTGATACCCTGTTGAATAGCCAAGCCGCTTCTGGGCCTTACTTGGGCTTCTAATCCTTCCGGCAATGCTATTTGTAAACCGGTTGGAATTAATATCCGTTCTAGTGGGAGTAAAGTAATGGGTTGGGGAATGAAGGCCCTTAAATCCATGCCTGAAGAACCAACTGTAGCATAAGTTGGTAATGGGTGGTGTGATGAATTGGTAATGGTTACCTCTATTTTTTGCATGCAACGAAGGTAGGAGTTTGCGCTAAAAAAGCAGAAAGGATAGGCTTAAAAGTAAACAGGTTTTAATGAGTAGGAAACAAACATGCAAGCCCCGGGCAAATAATTGTTGCTGTAATAGCCAAAATAAAATGGCCACTCTTTTCTAAATTTGAAAAAGTGGCCATTCCCAAAAAATGATTCGGATTATTCTTTGTAATTTTTTAACAATTTACTCATTACAATTAAACCAATTTCTTTGCCCTGAGCATAAGCATCCCAAACAGAGGGCAGGTAGTGTATACCACCATAAAACCGACTCATAGACACTTCACGGGCTGCAGAATCTAATGATGGGAAACTTCTATCGGGCCAGCCCCAATTTCTTTCACTGGAATCTCTGAATGGCGTTTCATTGCCGTAAATGGTTTTTAACACAGCAGCCGATGCACTTGATATGGTGGAGTGTGCGCTATTGTATTCAGGAAACGGAGGGGTTTGTAAATAGGGTTTCCAGTTGGGATCAATGTACTTATTAATAAAGGTTTCGGGTCTTACCAAATCGTAAGTATATTTTGCATACCAGGAAGCAATAAACGCATCGAATATACCCAATGAAACACCGGTGTAGGTGTACACGGTTTTATAGAAATCGGCATTTTTATTTTTGGCAATGGTACCTGCAATTTCCATCCAATGTCCACAAGGTGTCATGGCTTTGGTTGCAAACATGAGGTGACCCTGTACATGCAATTTAAAGCTGTTACAATCCCAAAAATTGGCAATCCATTTTTGGTTAGAATCTAAATGATTGCCGGTTTCCTGCACTTGTTGTGCCATTTTGTAAAAGGGGCTGCCGGGTTGTTTACTGAATGGAATGGGCCCGGGTGCTTTGATCTGGCCGGCTGAATCCATCACCAGGGTTCTTATAGTCATCCACTTGGGTTCTACTGCATCAAAATAGCCGGGTGGAGTGGGTTCCCAATGTCCTTCCAAATTGGTAACAGTAAATCTTGCGCCACGGGTTTGTGCATAATTATCTTTTTTACTCCAACGAATAATGGCATTGGCAACAGTTGTTGCATAAGCCACTGAGCTGGTGTACATTTTATCCGGCATGCCCGACTGGCGTACTACATCTAACAACGAATCGGTAATGTGTTGCATTTTATCTTGCGAGAAAGTTAACTCCTTCCCTACTTTTAAAAATGCAAGGGTTGCAGCAAAGGGATAATCTATAGCAGTTTTTTCTTCAGCAGTTGGCGCAGGAATACTATCTAAATCTTTAATTTTTCCTTCCAGCGTTTCAAAATGTTTTCCTTCCTTTGCCAATACTTCATAAGCTGCCAAATTGGAGTAGGCAAATACACGAGAGGCTACCGGAGGAGTAAAAATATCATAGATAATTACATAATTTAACTCATGCTGCATTTGGGTGTACAACATGGGGTCATGCGTAATTTTTTCATACGCATTTTTAGGTTTGCATGCTACCATGAATACCATTGCCATTAGAAAAGGTGCAACCGTTTTCATTATTTTTTTCATGTGTTTATATTTATTATTTTTTAATTGTAACATAAAATTCGCCTATTATCATCCCGATTGTTATTAAAGATGATATGATTATAACTCATTTCACCATTATTTTTTTGAATACCATTTAAAAAAGAAAAACCATGAGCATTCATCACATGATATATGCGATAATCCTCATAGTTCATCTAACTTTCATTTTGCTGCAAACCATCTTAAAAAAAATAGAATGTTTTAATGAGTGTGCTGCAAAACGAGCAATAAATATAAGTACATTTCAGAAAATCATAAAAAAAAGGTAATAAAATGCACTTAAACTACCCTTTTGAAACCAATTTTAAATTTTGAGAACCGATATCTATTGTTAATTGTACAAGCTGTTTATCTAAAAATTTATCATGAAGTGATGGACATTTTTTTAGTAGATGTTTTTTTAGCAAGTAGGTAATCTATACTAAACTTACCCGCACCAAAACTAATTAAGGTAAGTAACATAATGATATAATACAATGGAATTTCAAAACCATTATTTCCTGCTTCAAACCCATTGCCCCAATGGGCAGTGCGAATGGCCACCAGCATTACAATGATCAGCGGAATGGCAATAAAACGCGTACCCAAACCCAGCAGCAATAAAATTACACCAATACTCTCGGTAGTAGCGGCTAAATATGCGTTGAAATGCGGTGCAGGAATACCCAGGGTTCCAAACCAATCGCCTACTGCATGTATATCGTTCCACTTCATGGTGGCAGGACCCAAAAAACCATAAGCCAATACCAACCGAATCAACAGCAAAGGAAATGAACCCGCTTTTGTGGCTCCATTCAAATATTTTGTGCACAGGGTATTGATTGAATTTTTCATGTTTTTTTGATTAAATAGTTGTTGATGAATGAAAAGTTTAAACGGAGTTTTTGCTTTATTGTAAAGCGGTTTTCCATTGTATCGGGTTACTTTCTATTTATGCAGGAAAAAAATTAATAGCAATCAGTTATCTGCAAATCCAATAATCAATTGCTGCATATACGCTGTTTCAAAAAACTGTATTACGGCCTGTTTATCAGTTTCAGTTAATATCAATTGAAATTCACTTTCTAATTGCTCTATTAACTGCTTTACAGAAAGTGGTGTTACTGACAGGTATTCTATCATACGCACCAATGCAGGCGAGAGATCGGTAAATAATACATCGCCATTGGTATTTCTGTAGCCAGCTATAAAATAATTGCCTTTGTCGGCTTTGGTTATGGCTGTTGCTTTTTTTTGATGTACCGGATAGGGCAATGCCATTAAAGTATGTTCAGGATTTAATACTAATTTACTAAATACCACATCACCCAATGTAGTATGGGGTACCGTTCTGTCTTCCATCATAAACAATTCAACCTCCATCCACTCATATTGCATAAGCGCTGCCAGACAGGGATATTGTTGAAGCAATGCGTGTTGACTATTCAAAACAAACTGATAAAATTCTTTGGGCATATACCAAACCTGCGGAGAATGGCAGGAATGGCTACTGAAAAAAAACTGCACTACTTCATCCCATTCTTGTTTAGTAACCAGTTCACTCATAACGGGAAAGGCATTGCGTAACATATCATCTATTACATTGTATACCAACCTTCTGTAGTGTTGTACATGGCCGGTATGTACACCCGGAATATGATTCCATTGTCCGGTTCTGCAATACCCGGCTAATTGGCTTTGATAGCTTTGAGTAAGATTATAAGGTTGCATATATAGCTGGTTCTATGGCTTGTTGTTTAATTTGGTTGAGTTTATTTAATTCATATTGCAGTTCATGCAATTCAGGTATATTAAAATCACGTTCCAATAGTACCGGCACATCGCGTTGCAACTGCTGTATGGTAAAAGCAAACAAATCATACACAGGATCTATGATAGCTTCTCCATGCGTATCTATAATTAAATCATCGGCAACTTTTTCGTGCCCCGCCATGTGAATATATTTTACCCGTTGCATAGGTAATTGTGCAATAAATGTTTTAGCATCGTACTGATGATTAAAGCTATTGACATACACATTATTCACATCGAGTAACAAATCGCAATTCGCTTCTTCCAGAATAGCATTAATAAAATCTATTTCAGTTAGTTCAGGCGCAACAGGTGTGTAATAACTTACAATTTCAATGGCTATTTTTCTCTCCAGAAAATCCTGTACCTGTTTAATATTTTCAGCAACATGATGCACTGCTGCTTCGGTAAAAGGTATGGGCAATAAATCGTATAAATGTGCATTATCACATTTGGCATAACTGAGATGCTCTGAATATAGCACAGCATTGGTTTGTTGCAAAAACTTTTTTACCTGCTTTAAAAAAACAAAATCTAACGGATCCGGGCTACCAATAGAAAGTGACAACCCATGCGTAAACAGAGGATATTTTTCCAATGCTTTTTGAAATTGTTTTTTCCAATAGCCACCCACTCCTATCCAGTTTTCAGGTGCTACTTCTATAAATGCAGGATGCAGGGTGTTGCTTTCAGCAAAATCGGCTGCAAAATCTTTTCTATAACCTATGCCTACCATAACATTTATTTGTGGTGTGAAACAATAAAGCAGGCAACCCTATTCATAGCGTTACCTGCTTTTGTAAAACATAATTTTAGTTACCTGATTTTTTGGTGCTGCCGCATTTGCCTTCGCCACATTTACCATCTTTTCCTTTTTTCTTGGTTTTAGTGGTATCTGATTTTTTTGTTGCACCACATTTTAACTCAAAATTGTTATTACTAACATTTTTTGCATGCAGGCCTGCAATTACTTCGTCTGCAGAAGTTACATGATTGTAACGAATCAGGCTGGATGCATTGGCATTGATTCCGGCTACTGCTAATAATGCTCCGGCTAAAATTGAACCGGCAAGGATACTTTTTTTGTTTTCCATTTTGTACTTTTTTAAATGTTTAATGAATGCTTATACCCAATAGTCGAAGAATTATATACATACTGACAAAATGATGAAAAAAAATTTCTACCCATCAGAAAGCATAGTAAAAAATGCAGAATTGCAATATACGCTACGTCAAAAATGAAACAAAAAGTGTTTCCTGTCTAAAAAAGAAGGTGGGTAGCACAACTTGTAATAAAATTATTTTTGTTATTCGCGGAGAGGAAGGACTTTGAGAATGCGTTCTTTTAATGAAGTATTATCAGATGTACTATTATCTGTATCCGTTTCATCAGCCTGCAGCCATTCATCTATCACTTTGCTTTGGTGTTGGTAATGTACACAGAGGTCGCAAAGACTTAAATGTAATTTTAATTTTATTTTTTCTGTCCATGACAGGGGCATCAGTGATTTTTTTTCAATCAATTCCGTTGCTTTTAAACAGGAAACCATCAATGACCGCATTACCTTCTGCTTCATAAATTTATTTTTACTGCATGTGATTCAAAAAATTAAAACTGATTACATTATTTATTTATAAGAAGGTACTGATTATTTAAACCAATGTACATCTAAACATTTTCGCAACTGTAATTTAGCCCTGTGTATTATTTGCCAAAAATTAGTAGTAGAAATCTGCAATTCCTGACAAATTTCCTCTCCACTTTTTGCCTCTAAATATTTTAAATGTAAAGCCGAAAACCAGTGTTTGGGCAATTTATCCATACAATTGTTCAGCACTGTTGCAAATTCTGGAATATCTAACAAATGCAAATCGGCATCCTGCCAATTATCTTTCCGTATTTCGTTCATGCGCCAATGGCCATTTTCATCAAAAAAGCTTTCAATCAAATCATCGCCACGCTGCAATAATTCATCCTGCCACGATACTTCCGGCATTTTAAAACATTTACGGAAATGATTGGCAATTTTAATGTTAAGAATACTGAACAACCAGGTTTTGGGTTGACTTTTGCCCTGAAATGTATGGAATGATTCTACTGCCGATAAAAAAGTATCCTGCACCAAATCTTCGGCCAGTGCTTTATCAGAGGTTTTGTGCCAGGCCCACTGAAAAAGTGTATCGGTATATTGTGCTACCCAACATTGTATGGTTGCGGTTTTATTTTGCAGGTCCATTACATTATCCATGTAATAAAAATATATTTATTTTTTGATAACACAGAATATCGTGCACTTAGTATCCGGCGCTTTAAGTAAATTTTAAGTTATAAGTTCAAAAACAAATGCAGCCAACAATGCACCAATAATGGGCCCAACAATGGGCACCCAGCTATATTGCCAGTCGGTAGTGCCTTTCCCGGGAATGGGCAACAGGGCATGCATGATACGCGGACCCAAATCGCGGGCCGGATTGATGGCATAGCCTGTAACACCCCCTAAACTTAAACCAATGGCCAGTACTATGAATGCCACCGGTAATGCATCTAACGTACCGAGACTTTGTGCAGGAGCAGACATTTTGAATACACTGAACACCAATACAAAAGCACCTATTATTTCAGTAATTAAATTCCATCCATATTTTCTAATGGCAGGTTCGGTGCAGAAAGTTGCTTTAATTGTACCCGCATCATTAGGTAAAGCATAGTGTTTATAAAAAGTAAGCCATACCAGCAACGATCCTGTCATGGCACCTAAAATTTGTGCAGCAATATAGCCGGGTACCAATTGCCAACTAAATTTACCTATGGCTGCTAATGCAATGGTAAAAGCAGGATTTAAATGCCCACCGCTGGCTTTAGAAGCCACAAAAACCCCTACAAATACCGCCATTGCCCATCCAAAAGTAATTACTATCCAACCACCACCATGGGCATACGTGTGTTTTAAATTTACATTGGCAACTACCCCATTACCCAATAAAATTAATAAAGCAGTGCCCAAATATTCGCCTAATAATTGATGCATGACCATTTGCAGGATTATTTTGTTTGAATGTAAGTTGTTTTGTTTAGGGAAAAATAAAAGCAAGAACTCATTACAAGATATATTGTTTTGCCAAATTTGAAAAATTCAATATTTGCGCCTCTTTCCATTCCTTTGTGTGATTGAGTTCCTTCTGCATTAATGCTGCTACTATTGGTGCCCCCTCCACAGCAGCTTTTGCATCTAATAATAATAAGCGTATTCTTCGTGCCAACACATCCTCTATGGTTTGTGCCATTTCATTTCGAACAAACCAAATTACTTCAGCCTGTGTATAGGGATAATCAGGATGTAATTGGCTTGCCCATTCCTTATTTTCTTTCATAATATCCTGAATAAGGCGGGCATTGGTGCCATACAGATGCCAGTGGGTTGAAAAATCGATGGGCCATCCCCATTTACCAATGGGTAAAGTAGCAGTTACGGCAGGCTTTTTGGTTAATTTACCCAATTGTATGGCATGGTTGATTACATCGGCGGCCATACGGCGATAGGTTGTCCATTTACCGCCGGTAATGGTAATTAATCCGGAAGCCGATACCATAATGGTATGATCTCTCGATATCATGGAAGTATTTTTCCTTGCTCCCTTTTTCCGAACCAAAGGCCGTAAACCAACGTACACGCTTTTAACATCACGCATTGAAATGGGATTGCTGGCATAAATATTATAATTGTCAATAATAAACTGAATTTCTTCTTCTAATGGTTTGGGTTCTGTACTAATTTGTTCAACCGGTGTATCGGTAGTACCCACTATAACTTTGTGGTGCCAGGGAACGGCAAATAATACCCGCCCATCGGTGGTTTTAGGCACCATCAGTGCCTGCGTTGATTGAAATTTTTCCATATCAATGACCAAATGTACACCCTGTGAAGGAGCAATGGAATCGGGCATTTCCGGGTCATCTATTTCCATTACTGAATGGGCAAATACACCCGTGGCATTAATAATGGCATTGGCAGTTACGGTATATTTTTCGCCGTTGATATGATCCTGAATTACGACTCCTGTTAATTGGCCGCTTTCGTTTTTTGTAAATGAAGCAGCAGCAGCATAATTTAAAACAGTGGCACCATAACGGTGTGCCGTTGCTGCCAAATCTATACACAACCTGCTGTCATCAAACTGCCCATCCGTGTATTGAATCCCTCCTTTTAAATTACCGGTTTTAATAAGTGGCAATGCTGCAATGGTTTTCTTTTTAGACAATAAGCGGGTTCTGCCAATTCCCCAGCCAATCGATAAAAAATCGTAAAATGTAAGGCCTAAAAAATAGAGCCATTTTTTCCAAAATGAATATACCGGTACAATAAATTGCTGGGTGTGTGCCAAATGTGGCGCATTGCGTAATAAGCGCCCTCTTTCTTTTAAAGCGTGCATTACCAAACTTAAATTACCTTGTGCCAAATAACGTACCCCACCATGTACCAATTTGGTAGAGCGGCTGGAAGTGCCTTTTGCAAAATCAAATTGTTCAACCAGCAAAGTACTGTAGCCTCTGGTTGCGGCATCCACAGCCGTACCTAAGCCGGTAGCGCCCCCACCAATAATTACCACATCCCAATGGGGCGTAGCACGGATATTTTGGATCATTTTTTCTCTTTTCATAACATCCCATCGCTTAATATTTAAAAAAATTTTTGCTATTGCGTATTATTGGCCCAATGAATGGTAGCCCTTACAGCTCTGTGCCAGCCCTCTAACAAATGGTTGGTTTCAGCGGCAGTTGCCTGCGGTTCAAATGTTCTATCCATTTGCCATAATGCTGCTATTTCTGCTCTGCTGCTGTAAAAGCCAACAGCCAGTCCGGCCAAATAAGCTGCACCTAAAGCAGTGGTTTCAGTAATGGCCGGCTTTACTACTTTGCATCCTAACACATTGCTTTGAAATTGCATGAGTAACTGATTGGCAGTAGCGCCGCCATCTACCCTTAGCTCATGAATGGCAATACCACTATCGGCCTCCATTGCTTTTAACACATCTACTGTTTGGTAGGCAATACTTTCAATTACGGCACGGGCAATATGTGCAGGGTTGGTACCTCTTGTTAAACCGGTTAACATGCCCCTGGCTTCCTGATTCCAATACGGTGCACCCAGTCCTGCAAAAGCAGGCACTATATATACGCCCTCTGTGTTTTTTACTTGTACAGCCAATGCTTCAATATCGGCAGTATGCCTAATCAGGCCCAACCCATCACGCAACCATTGTACGGTAGCGCCGGCCATAAATACGCTTCCTTCCAAAGCATATGCTGTTTTACCATTAATTTGCCAGGCAATGGTGGTTAACAGGTTGTGTTGCGAGAGTACAATTTTTTCGCCGGTTTGCATGAGCATAAAACAGCCGGTGCCATAAGTGTTTTTTACCATACCCGGTTCGGTACACATTTGCCCGAATAAGGCCGCCTGCTGATCACCGGCAATTGCTGCAACGGGTGTGGCTGCATGGGTTAAAATGGCATGTGTTACCCCATATACTTCACTGCTGCTTTTTACTTGTGGCAGTATTTGTGGGGGTATATTCATGAGTTGCAATAAATCATCATCCCATTGCAGGGTATGAATATTGAACAACATGGTACGCGATGCATTGCTTACATCGGTAGCAAATACCTTACCGTTGGTTAGCTTCCACAACAACCAGGCATCAATGTTGCCAAAACACAAATGGCCATTTTCTGCATTCGCTCTGGCGCCGGGTACCTCATCTAATATCCATTTTAGCTTGGTGGCCGAAAAATAAGCATCCATCACTAATCCTGTTTTTCGTTGAATGGTATCGGCTAAACCCTGTTTGCGCAAAGCATCGCAGTAGGTGGCTGTGCGGCGGTCTTGCCATACAATGGCATGGTACACCGGCTCACCGGTACGTTTATCCCATACCACGGTGGTTTCGCGTTGGTTGGTAATACCAATGGCTGCAATTTGCGGCATGGTAATTTTAGCTTTGATTACCGCTTCGGCGGCCACACTCATTTGTGTGCTCCAAATTTCATTGGCATCATGTTCCACCCAACCGGGTTGGGGAAAATACTGTGTAAATTCTTTTTGAGCTACCGCAACAATATTGCCCTTTTTATTAAAAATAATGGCCCTGCTGCTGGTAGTACCTGCATCAAAAGCCAGAATAAATTTTTCCATACCGCCATCGTTTGGTTGGAAGGTAATAAATTATATGCACAATAATATACAAAATAAAAATAAATTACATGTTTATATACGGCACCTATTACATAACATTGTGCGTTGATGGGTTATTATCGATAAGCCTTTTGATGCACAATGAGCATGCCTCGCATTCAGGTTACTATACATCCTGCAATATGAAAACAGTGGTATCAAGGGCTATAGTGTTAAACCCCCATTTTTAATAATACCATTTCTAAAAAGGAGTGGTAACTAAACCCCTTTTATCGCAATTGGGCAACAAGGCATTCGTATACATTAACCTAACATAAAAAAAACAAGCATTTTTAAACACGTTGCAAATAAACATACTCAGCCATTCATCCCACTTATTTATCGATCATACACATTTAAAATTATAATGCTTTAAAATTACCAACCCCGGAAAAACACCCCCACAATACTTTATTTGTTTTGATTGTATTTATAGATGAAAAACTTTTACAACAGGGCAATTGCTTATTGCAATTTCCACTACCACCCAAACCCTGAACCCGCCAATACAAGCCATACGCATCATTTACCCTAAACAGCCTGATTCATTTTTGTATCGGCTTTAAAAACCGGGTAAAATGTAAGAAATAACAGGGCAATACCCCATGTCAGATGACATTCAGGCATATTCTATACAACTTCGGTTTTCAACGCTGTTGAGTCGAATCTGTCTCGAACATGTCTCGAATCAAATACCCCCCAAAAAAACCTATTTTTCGATGCAAAACTGCAATAATGGCAGAAAAACACCCTGCCTTGTTCAGATGTTAAACTAAAATTAGAAGCGGAAACTAAGCAGATTGTACGAGCACAGTTGTTAACAAAAGCAGAGATAACACATTCAAAAAATTAGTTATTGCACTACGTAGAAATACGTTATTTAAATTGAATTTTTCCGTATATTTTTATGGCATAACATTTTACTGTTATGTTTTGCATTTATACCAATATACCTGCTATACCCCGCAGCCCCCCTGCCTGCTGTTCATTACCTTTTGTACCATTTCATTTATTCACCAAAACATCTTTTTTATGAAAGTTTATTTAAGTTTTTTACTGCTACTTTTTTGCTCTATAACCGCAAATGCCCAATTAGAACAAGGCACCTGGTTGG
>JABAOF010006454.1_pt1 | contig 74433 bp, 74 predicted proteins | sample 7062171 | NCBI WGS metagenome assembly JABAOF01 (sample SAMN14538628, study PRJNA623070) | marine sediment metagenome | biome: marine biome [ENVO:00000428]; feature: marine pelagic biome [ENVO:01000023]; material: deep marine sediment [ENVO:00002113] | place: India: Gulf of Khambhat ...
AGAGGAATTGTCATGAAATTGAGAATGAAAACCTGAAAAAGACTCAAAGACTAGACGAATATGACCCTAATCTGCGAGTGCTGAGTGAGTTAGCCAGATATGAAAATGGGGACTGGTTGTTTATGCTCAGTAATTAGGTAACTCTTTTGGTAACGATATTGAAGAGTAAAGTGTCATTGCGAGAGAAGCGTGGCAATTTCTTAGAGGAAAATGCATTTCTTTTGATGAGATTGCTTCACTCCGTTCGCAATGACATTATAAAAACGTTGCCGAATTATTGAGCTAGTGCAACTATCCCTTTTAGCCCTTATTTCAAGGGCGAGAGAGACAGTCCCCTTTTTATGAACAATCCAGGTTACAGATTAGTTGTGCGACTTACCAGCAGCGATGATGTTTCCATAGGAGAAAGTACAGCAACCGGATTAAACGAGCCATCTTTGCCGACCATCTGTTGCATTGCTGGAGTGGCTTGCTGATAGTTTCTGTTGTCGTGTTTCCGTTTGTATCACTGGCCGTCACTGTGACAACTATAGACCAATCTCTTCCATTGGGGAAAACATAAATGTCGTTTCCGACAACTCTGTAGATTCCTCTTCCCCAAACTCGCCGTCCACCTCTATTCAATATTTTAATTTTATCGATCACCAATTCGACATCCGAAGAACAATTATCTGAGGCGCTGACTGTCAGCAAGTTCGCGTTTTTCCATTTTTTAACATCCACACAGGTCGAGTCTGACAGATCTATCGTCGGCGGCGTGATGTCCTCGACTTTTACAGTCTGCATCTGTTCCGTGATGTTCCCGTTCCCATCATCGTAGATCCATTTCACTGTATGCGTACCTTTTTCATCGAAAGTAATTGGAAGCGTATCATCTGTTGTTCCAATAATTTGGCCTTCTACACAGTTGTCTGTGGCAGTCGGTGCTGTCTCGATGACAACCGAGCATTCTCCTTCCAGAGTCGGTAAAGGATCCACATCTGGATCAGGCGGAGTTACATCAATGACATTCACCGTCTGTGTTTGTTTCGTTGTGTTCCCGTTTCCATCATCATAGATCCAGGTTACCGTATAATCTCCTGGTTTAGTGTATTCGAGAGGATCATTCGTTTCTCCAGTAATGAGGCCTGCGCAGTTATCATTGGCAGTGGGGTATACATCGATCTTCACCGAGCACTCGCCCGAAATAGGAAGTAAAGGCTTCACTACAGGATCAGGTGGAGATGTGTCGCGGACAATCACTATGCGTTTCACTTGGTCGGCCGCCTGGCCAGTATCGTCTATAGCGTCATAGGTTATTTCGTAGGTGTCACATGTCATGGTATCAACTTGGTCAGCACCTTTGATAACGACTGGCACATCCTTGCCGCAGCCATCTTCGGCAGTCGCGCCCGGATCCTCATACGTGCCAACCCCGCATTCCAAAATAATCTCGGATGGTCCAATGAGTGTTATCACGGGAGGAGTACTTGATTCAATAGAGAAAACATCATCACTCACATCCGGAATCAAATCATCCAGGCCCGAGATACGGACTAGACATTCAGCTGATATATTGCACGGAACATACCAATCCTCATACAAGCCGTCATTCTCAGTGGACGCGACAATTTCTTCCCAATCTGTTCCATTGTTGGCAGAAAATTCAATTTTTACACTTGCATTGTCCATACCCGGATCCCAGGTAATGTCATGGGTTGTGTTTGCAAGCCATATCTCACCACCGTTGGGGAACGTCACTCCCAATGGGGGAATAATACCAATCTTCTGGATTCGGTCGTTCAGAGTATCAGCCACATAAATATTCCCCTCTGAGTCAACAGCCACTCCATCTGGTTTAACAAACTGGCCGTCTCCATCGCCACCATACATATACGGGACTCTTACAAAACCTTGATCATGCCATCTAGTATCACCCAAATCGTCAAGTCCCCACCATCCAAGGAAATCTCCGCTTGAGGAAAACTTCTGGATTCTGTGGTTTGAGGTATCCGCCACGTAAACATTATTATTCGAATCAACACATATACCCCATGGAGCTTTAAGCTGGCCATCTCCAGTCCCTTTACTTCCCCAACTCATGAGGAAACCGCCATCTGAGTTAAACTTCTGAACCCGATTGAAGAACATAAAACTCTCGATCACATATACATCTCCATTTGAATCCACAGCCACGTCACCTGGCCAAAAAAACTGACCATCTCCAGAACCAGAACTTCCCCACTTCGTGAGGAAACCGCCACCTGAGTCAAACTTCTGAATCCGATGGTTGAAAGTATCAGCCACATAAACATTCCCATCTGAGTCAACAGCTATACCTCGGGGCCAATCAAACTGGCCATTTTCAGTTCCATCACTTCCCCATTTAAGTTCAAATACATACTCCCATTTGTCTTCATCGACTTCTATAAAATTAAACTTCTGAATCCGGTCGTTTTTAGTATCCGCCACATAAACATTCCCACCTGAATCTACAGCTACATCCCATGGTTCATCAAACTGGCCATTTTGATCACCAAATTCTCCCCACTTCGTGAGGAAACCGCCATCTGAGTTAAACTTCTGAATCCGATCGTTGAATGTATCAGCCACATAAACATTCCCACCTGAATCTACAGCTATACCTCTAGGTTCACCAAACTGGCCATCTTCAGAACCAGGAGTTCCCCATTTAAGCATAAACTCATACATACCTCCGCTACCTGGCGAAGTAGACACAGCTTGAGGAAGAGAGAATAACAAAATGGCTAAAAACATGCTTAAAGCTATTTTCTTCATATTCCCCTCCGATTATTAAAAATCATTAAGTTCAAAATTTTGCTTCCTTATTTATTATTTGTTCTTCGATCATAACTTTGTTCTCAGGGCATAGATTTGCATTTTTAACATTTATTGCAGGTTAGTATTAATGTGAGAGAAGTATTGCTTTCTTTTGGAACCATATGACGCTTCTTTTCCAAACCTGGTTGATTAGGATTTCAGTTTAAAAGAATCTGCTCTGGAGTGTCAATCAAATGAGGGGTGAAATCAGAGATGATTTTATCCTTGGAAAAATTATCTTCACCGAGGGATAAATCTCACCTTTAAGGACTAGTCCTTGAAAAATAAAAGAGCAATCCACTCATAAAAAAGGTCGCGTATAAGGGGTCGCATCTCAACATTCGAGATTTTCATTTGGCTATTTAACACCCTCTCTTTCCCTTCAGAATACATTATTAATTCCATCTAATAATGTATAAAGAATTTGGGTGATGGGCTAGAGGAGATAGGACATTTCCATTTTTCAGAAAAAAATGTCGAATGGTGAGATGCGACCCCGACTAACAACCCCGATTTATTGAGATGTGCCCCCGACTAGCAGCCTTTGAGAGGGGACATGAATCCTCCCATTGTTCTCTCAGTTAAAGGAACCATGGAGCGGCATTGTCTAATCTGAATTTCTTCACCAGAGATGAATTCCCCGATTTTTTTGGCTTTGGATTGGATTTCCCTTAATACATTTGACTTTGTCTTCTCGAACAGCAATATCTTGACCGTCGGGTCTTTTTCCTCATCGAAGTCCCAGACTCCAACGATTCGCCCATCCATCAAGATCGTTGAAGTCACATTCCCCGAGCGGTCAAATATTCTTGTCTGCAGCTCCGGGACTAGATATCTCTTCCGCTCTTTATAACCCATGAGATACGGATCAAGCAGCGGCATGAAATTGATTAAAGGTTTTTCCGGAATAGATATCGATTCCAGCCGCTTCTTATCAGATGCGAGTAAAACATATTCCCCCTCAATATCTGAAATTTCTAATGAGGTCATGTCGTCTTTGAGATCTTTCAAAATAAGTTTGACTTCTGTCTTGGTGAATCCAGTCCACCACGATGCATCGGTCACACTGACAGGGCCAAAGGAAGCCACATACTGCTTCACCATTGACTTCTTCCCCTCCTCTTCATCCACTTCGTTCAAATCAATACCTGGAAAATACTCATGAAACGGATAATAGGTATGAAGACTGCTCTTCCACCCTGTTGCCGGATTCCCCCGAATTAACAGATCCTGGTCACACATCAAGTTAACTATTGCGGAGATGCTCAGATCTACCTGTAATTCTTTTTTAATTTCTTTGACCGTCATCCCCTTCCCTTTGAGCACTTCAAGGATCGACCTTGCTGCGTCTTCAAAATCTTTCTTAGTCATTCCCAAGTACTCCAGATAGGGTCCAAGCCTCTGCTCCAACATTCCCTTTGTGGCGGAAAACACCTCGGGTATCCTTTCTTTGGGAATAACATACACGGTTTTCCGGGCATAACGAACCTTGCCCAGCTTTCTCTTCTCATAAAGAATTTCATCCAGATCTTCTCTCTTGAATCTTCTGGTCCTGATGAACAAAGAAAGATAAGGAGTCATGGGATGTGTGGCATGGAGGCCGCAGATGTCTAGGGCTATCTGATAAATGTCATTGATCTTTGAATCTTCGGTGAGGTGCTGTTTTTCGAGCACAAAACGATTCACTCGGTCGAGTCTGAACTTTTCCTTGTCTTTCATTTTCTTAGTAAACGCTTATAGCACAGGAAAACGCTGAATTCAATCGCCCCGAAACAAACTTTATCACAACGCTGAACCGACAAGGCTGGACAATCCCAGACATTAGTGCATTCCGGGCTTCTGTTCAGTTCATTCTACTCTGTTCATCAAAAATCAGATTATGTATAATATTGTATATAATTATTTTAGCAGATTCATATGGAGAGGAGAATAGAGAACAAAACACTTCGTTTCGTGCTGGTACTCATATCAATTATCGGGCTTTCTCTGCCGCTTTCTGCGGACATCAAATACAATCTCACCTATTCCTCGAGTTACATCTGGAGAGGATTTGATCTCAATCCCACTCAAAAAATGGTTTTGCAGCCTTCGGTGGATTATTCTTTTGGAAAGAGCGGCCTGGATTTAAACGTTTGGGGAAGTTTTTCTTTTGTCAATCGAAATAGAAATGAGATTGACCTCACATTGAGCTATACATTCAAATCCGCCAAAAATTTCTTGCTTAAGGCAGGATTAATTCATTACGGCTATTATTTTGTAGAGAATTTCTCATTTGAGAACAACACCAGCCATGAACTTTTCATCGCTGCGGGATTGCCAAATACGATCACTCATCCCACCTTTACAGTTTTTTATGATTTTACAAATGGAGATGGATTATATCTTCTACTGGAGACTTCTCACTCAATTAAACTCACTCAATCCATACATACCGATCTGTCAGCCTCCCTGGGATACAACGGGGGGCAGTGGTTGGCCGAAAGTGCTGATCCAGGATTCAGTGATTTAAATATCGGATTGGCCGTGTCGATCGAATATAAAAATTGGAGCATCATGCCTTTTGCCAACTACACCTTTGTGCTGCTGGATGCCCTCGGCAATGAAAATTTCTTCTGGTTCGGGATCGTTGTGAGTACCAAATAGTAATCCTTGATCACACCGATTAGGTCCCGTTGGCTTTTTTAATCGTATAGATGCATCTGAAATGAGTCACTGCACAAAGAATATTGTCCTGATTTTTGGAATCCTGTTCCTTCTCGTCGTTTTGATTGTTCCATACAATTCCAGTCATGTTTCTTTCGAATTGGATTCTCGTTCCAAGGATATTCTCAAGGTCACCAAAAAAAAGAGCGGATACATCTTTCTCCCTGACTATCTCAAACACAGAGCACGGATGAACTCAGATGAAGAAACAAGGGATTTCTATCATCTCAACACAGCCCTCTTCACTGCCGAAATTGGCTTGATCCTCTTCCTGGGATTTCTGGACTATTTTCTGTTCTGTCGATTCCTGAGAAAACGCAGAAAAATCGTGGGAGATTAAAACAGCCGGATAAGTGGGGAAATTCAAAGGAAATAATGCATGCCGGAGGAAGGAGTCGAACTCACACTCTGGTCGCCTGGAGCGGGATTTTGAGTCCAGCGCACCCAGGCACCTTCAGGAAACATCCAATATTCCTCCAAAAAATTATTTAAAAAAAGCAACCTTTTTCAACTTGACACGTCATATACTAAAAAGTGTATACTAAAAAGTGAAAGTATAATTGAGGTGTCAACATGAAATGGCTGACAAGAATCGAGGAGATCATGCTCCTCGCCATATGGAAACTCAAAGACCAAGCCTACGGGATCACCATCCGTGAGCAGGTGGAGAAGGACACAGGAGTCAAATGGCTTTCCGGAGCCATATATGTCCCTCTCAGCCGCCTCAAGACCTCAGGCTATGTCAAAACCCGGAAAGCAGACAAGTCCGCCGAAATGGGAGGACGGCCGCGCATCTATTATACCCTTTCACCCCTCGGAATGAAGAAACTGATATCCCTCCAGGCAATGAATAAAACCCTGTGGGCGAATGTCCCGGACTTGAAGCTTAAAAATTTGAAGAATCGTTTATGAAAAGAAACTTTTTATTAAGATTCACAAGGAAAGTGCTCTCCTCTCTCACTGATGAAGAAACCCTTTCCTCGATCATGGACGATCTTTCCTATCGATATAACTCTTTGAAAGAAGAAAAGGGCACGCCTGTGGCTGTTTTTTGTCATTGTGCCCTTTTCCTTATGCTTTTAGTCCCGTTTCTTTTACAAAACATCTTTGGAGGTTTCGCCATGCTGAAGAATTATCTGACAACCGCTATCCGGTATTTCAGAAAACAAAAAGCCTTTTCCATAATCAACATCACCGGTTTAACGATCGGCATAACCTGCACCATTTTAATTACTTTATTTATCAAAGACGAGCTTTCTTATGACCGTTTTCATGAGAATCTCGATTCCATCTATCGTCCCTTTATCCGATTTCACTACCCGGATGGAAGCGTGGAATGGCAGGGCTCAACCGTGCATGTACCGCACGGCCCAGCTCTAAAAGAATATTTTCCGGAGGTCAAGCGCTGCGTCAGAGTTTTTCCTCGGGGGTTCGTTGTGAAACTCGGCGATCTCATTGAAAATCAGGAAATCATCATGGCTGATGCGGAGTTTTTTGAGATGTTTTCTTTTCCCCTGATACAAGGACATAAGGCTGCGGTCTTGTCCGATATTTCATCCATCGTGATCACAGAGTCCTATGCAAAGAAATATTTTGGGCGGAAAGATCCGATCGGCAAGACGTTTACTTTAATCAGAGGAAATTACAGGAACGACTTCATTGTAACAGGGGTGGCGAAAGATCCCCCTCCCAATTCGACTATCACTTTCAACCTGCTGATCAATTTCGAAAGCTTCAGCCTGTTCGGACGGGCGGACACCTTAACCAGTTGGACAAGCTTGTGGACTTCGTGCAAAACCTATATCGAACTCCAGGGTAAGGCATCGGCCGAGACAATAGAGAAAAGATATCCTGTATTTGCCAGGAAATACTACGCTGCGCGCTTCGAGCGCGAGCGGAACAAGCAGTTTAAAAATGCCGCTGAAAACATCGATCCTTTCTCCTTCGGCCTGCAGCGGATAAAAGATGTCCATTTGGATCCGACCGCGTCCGGCTCCAGAAATATAACGCCATTCTATATATTAGGCGGGATCGCATTGATCATCCTTTTTATTGCCGGGATCAATTTTGTCACCATCTCCATCGGAAATGCCTCATCACGATTTATAGAGGTCGGGATTCGCAAAGTGGTCGGTGCCCAACGCCGACAGCTTATCCGGCAGTATTGGAATGAATCGATGATTTTGACCGGATTCGCCCTCATTCTCGGAGTGGGAACAGCCTATCTGTTGCTGCCGGCATTCAATCGTTTGACTCTGAAATCCTTGCAAATTAGCGCTGTTTTCTCGCCGACAACACTAGGCTTTCTGATCTTCATGTCCATTATCCTGGGTATATGTGTGGGCAGCTACCCGGCTCTGTTTCTTTCGCGGTTTCATCCTGTGGATATTATCAAAGGGAAGATGAAGCTCAGAGGAAATAACTTTTTTACCCGGTTTCTGGTGGTCCTTCAGTTCGCTTTATCCATCTTTCTGATTATCTCGACCATGATGTTGGGTCGACAGATCAATTTCATGGTCAATCAGAACCTTGGATACAACAAAGATAACACTATCATTGTTAAGAATATCCCCTGGAGCGAGAATATATATGACCGGTTGAAGAACAGCCTTTCCAATAGTCCCGGGATCAAAGGGATCACAGGATCCGTCTCTTTGCTGGACGGCTCCTTCTGGATGGATAGTATAAGATACCAAAATAAGAGCTATAGTGTATTTTTAAATCGTATCGATGAGAATTATTTTAAAACCCTTGAGATGGATGTTCTCCAGGGGAGAAATTTCTCCCCGGAACTGCCGACCGATCGTCAAGCCGTGATTGTGAACGAAACCTTGGTAAGGAAACTGAAAATCGCCGATCCGATAGGAGAAAGGATTGAATTACAGGGAAACTTTTTTCCCATCATTGGAGTTGTCAACGATTATCACATGCAGGCTAAACGAGTAGAGATCCATCCTGCCATCCATTTTCTGGATCCTACCCATAATTTCCATTTTATGATGATACGCTTCTCGTCTTCTGAAATTTCTAGGATTCTCGCAGGCGCACAATCGGCCTGGAAAGAACTGCAGCCGGATCGGCCTTTTACTTATTCTTTCCTGGATGAGGACGTTGAAGCGCAGTATGTTAGAGAGAAAAGATGGAACCGGATTGTGGAATATTCATCAGTTATGGCGGTTTTGATCGCTTGTCTGGGAGTTTTTGGGCTCACATCCGTTTCCGTCAGCCGCCGTACCAAAGAAATCGGGATTCGTAAGGTTTGCGGAGCGTCTATTTTCAGCATCATAAAACTAATCTCTCTTGAGTCGGCCGGTTGGGTATTGGTCGCCAATCTGATCGCTTGGCCAGCGGCAGCATATGCCATGCACAGGTGGCTGCAGAATTTCGCTTATAAAATCCGGCTTTCGCCGATTGTTTTTCTGATAGCGGCTTTATCCATGCTGATGGTCGTGCTGCTGACAACCTGCGCCCAAACCTGGAAGGCGGCCCGGTCTAATCCGGTGGATTCGTTGCGTTACGAATAAAAAATAGATGAAATTACATTTTTCCGTTTTGGAAATACTTCCTTCCTCCTTAAACCTCCATGACTCCAGTGGTTGACAACCGCCAACACATATCAAGATTCAAGTGGGGACAAATGGGGAGCATAAACACACCCTAACGGACCTCTTCTCATGTCAACTTGGTGGAACAAAAATGACTGATTTGCGCTGAAACTACATGAATAAAAGTTTAAAGACAAAGAAAATTCTAAAACCAGGAAAAAACAGGCTGATGAGATGGCGGGGCCGACGAGACTCGAACTCGCGACCTCAGGCGTGACAGGCCTGCGTTCTAACCAACTGAACTACGACCCCGCCAAGGGACTACAATTATAATATCAAACCCTCGCGTCTTTCAACAATTTTCAAAAATCTATGCTCAACAGGATAAAAGTTAAAAACGTATTATTTGAGAGTCTGGATGATGTGCCCTTATATGAGTTTTAACCTTTAATTCAGTAATTTTAAATATGAGATTGCCACGCTTCGCTCGCAATGACATCAGAATGATATTGCGTAACTTTGCTCGCAATGACATCATGAAGGGATCGCCACGATTTGCTCGCAATAACGCAGGATTAGGATTGTCATGCATCACTCGCAATTGATATTTATTAATCATGGATTAAGATTTTATTTTTATGAATTGAGAAAGTCTTTATTCCCTTGTCACATCTTTTCGAGAGCGGTTATTCTTTCTTTGATGGGCGGGTGAGTGCTGAAGAGCTTGTTCACAGTTCCCTTGATATCTTTGAGGGGATTCACGATGTAGAGATGCGCGGTGGCTTTGTTGGCCGCCTCCAGAGGCTCCCTGTCTGCATCCAGCTTCCTGAGGGCAGAGGCCAGACCAGGGGGATAGCGCGTGAGGAAAGCGCCGTTCGCATCGGCCAGGAATTCTCTTTTCCGTGAGACAGCCAGGCGGATAAGCTGGGCGATGAACGGAGAAAATATGGCAAGGATGAGCCCCACGACCACAATGATTGCGCCGATATTTCCACTATCTTTGCTGCTTCGTCTTCTTCCTCCCCACAGAAAAGTCCGGAGGATCCAATCGCTCAGAAGGACAACAATCCCGACCATAACGACAGCCAAGGTCTGCACAAGAATATCATAATTCTTGATGTGCGCCATCTCATGGGCGATCACTCCTTCAAGCTCTGCCCGGTTCAGTTTCTGAAGCAGGCCTGTGGTGACCACAATCACTGAATTCTTGGGATTCCGGCCTGAGGCGAAGGCATTGGGCGCTGTGTCATCGATGATGTAACAACGCGGCTTCGGCAATCCCGCAGCGATCGCCAATCCCTCCACAACATTATAAAGATAGGGATAATCTTTCTTTTCGACAGGTCGGGCGCGGCTGATGGCCAGGACGATTTTATCGCTCGAGTAATAGCTGCCGAATGTCATGACCACGGCAATAATTACAGCCAGGGTCAATCCATGAGGGCCCAGATTGGTCAGTTCGCCAAAAAGCCAGGCCAGCGCAAATATCAAACCGAGGAAAAACAGGATGAGGAAAAAGGACTTTCGTTTGTTACTGGCAATTTGTTCGTACATCGGATGCTCATGCAGAATTTAACTCTGCGTGCACTCAGAAAATGGAAGGACTAAAACTTCACCTCAACCGGTTCTCTGGCTGCCGGCTCTTCAATCTCAAAGTACTCTTTCTCCTTGAAATTGAACATGCTGGCGATGATGTTGGACGGAAAAACCTGCTGTTTAAGGTTGAACTGCATCACATTGTCATTGTAGAACTGCCGGGCATAAGCGATCTTTCCCTCTGTGCCAGCCAGCTCTTCCTGGAGCATCAGAAAATTCTGATTGGCTTTCAGGTCAGGATAATTCTCAACCACGGCAAAGAGAGATTTCAGAGCCCCGGTCAGCATGTTTTCTGCGGCTCCCTGGTCTTTGACTGTTCCCGCATTAATGGCCTGGGAACGCGCTTCCGTGACCTTCTGAAAGACTTCTCTTTCATGCTTCGCGTAGCCTTTGACTGTTTCCACCAAATTCGGGATGAGGTCATACCTCCGCCTCAACTGGACATCTACCTGTGCCCAGGCATTATTGCACCTGTTCCGCAAGGTCACCAGTCTATTATAGATGCCGATGACAGATATCACGACCAAGCCAAAGACTCCCAGAACAACAATCAATCCAAGTCCCATCTTTTTCTCCTACTCATAAAATTATCAAAAAAGATATGTCCTCAATAATAAACTATTTCGAAAGGCAAAAGTCAATAAGGGATGATTAAATGCATAAATAAATACGACTCGCCATTTTTATTTATTCAAAAAATTTCTTGAAAAATTATCTTTTAAAATTGACAGGATAATATGACAGTGATATATTCTGAATTCGCTCTTTAGGGAAATAATTAATTCAAACCTATAAAGGAGGTTTTCTCAATGGCATCATTAAAGGAAAAATTCTCTTCAAAGCTCGATCCCATGCGCAACACAGTCAAGTCGATGATCAAAGAGTACGGCGATACGAAGATCTCTGAAGTAACTGTGGCTCAAGCTTACGGCGGAATGCGCGGAGTGAAATGCATGGTGACAGAAACATCCGCTCTCGACCCGATGGAAGGCATTCGTTTCCGCGGCTTCAACATTCCCCAGCTCCGCGAGAAATTGCCCAAGGCTCCGGGCGGTGAAGAGCCTCTTCCCGAAGGAATTTTTTATCTTCTTCTGACCGGAGAACTTCCCACTGAGGATGATGTTAAGGCAATCACCGAAGAATGGCGGAAACGCAGTCCTCTTCCCGACTACCTCATCAAGGTGCTCAACACCATTCCCAAAGACACCCATCCCATGACTCAGTTCTCACAGGGCATCCTTGCTCTCCAGAAAGAATCCCTCTTCTCCAAGCAATACAGAGAGGGAATGAGCAAGATGGAATACTGGGATCCTATGTTCGAAGATACAATGAACCTTCTGGCTAAACTTCCCATGATAGCGTCCTACATCTACCGCCGAAGCTATAAGAACGACGATCACATCCCCGCTGATCCCAACCTGGACTGGGGTGGAAATTTCGCCCATATGATCGGAGTCGAAGATGAAAAGTTTAAAGAGCTCATGCGCCTCTATCTTGTCATCCACAGCGATCATGAGGGAGGAAATGTCTCGGCTCACACTACACACCTCGTCGGGTCCACTCTCTCAGACGCGTATTATTCACTGTCCGCTGGAATGAACGGGTTAGCCGGTCCGCTCCACGGCCTGGCCAACCAGGAAGTTCTCAGATGGGTCATGGATGTGATGGATAAGCTGGGTGGAGTCCCAACCAAAGATCAATTAAAAGATTTTTGCTGGGAGACGCTGAATTCCGGACAAGTCATTCCAGGATACGGCCACGCTGTTCTCCGTCAAACAGATCCCAGGTACGTAGCCCAGAGAGAGTTTGCGTTAAAACATCTGCCTGATAACGAGATTTTCCAAGTTGTGAGTGCGCTCTATGATGTTGTCCCGCCTATTCTGGAAGAACAAGGCAAGGCTAAAAATCCGTGGCCCAATGTCGATGCCCATTCTGGCGTCCTTCTCTACCACTACGGAATCACAGAGTTCGACTTCTACACGGTCTTCTTCGGCGCTTCCCGTGCCATCGGTGTTCTTTCGTCGCTGATTTGGGACAGGGCTCTTGGACTTGCTATTGAAAGACCCAAGAGTATCACAACAGAATGGATCGAATCGCAAGTTAAGAAGTAAATACGATATTATTAAAAGGAAGGGTAGTGAATGACTCTTTTCACTACCCTTCCATTCTCTCCACGCAATTCAGAGAAAAAAAACAATCGAGCAGAGAGTCAAATCCATATATTTTTTTACTTTTAAAGAAGTCTTGCTTGTTTCGAGATCAATCCAAGTCCATCGCCACACGGAAAAATTAAGAACTTAGGCAAAATTATCGCCCGTTGAAGAGGCAGGTGGGCTTTGTTCAATCCTTTTGAGTCCAGTCGTGAAAAAAATGCAATTCTTTTCTTTATTCAACCAAAAGTCTCCTCTTCTTCACAATTTTTACTTTCTCGAATGGATATGATATATTTTTTTATTCCATTTTATTCTTTAACTTGGAAGTATTCACTCCGTGCTAAACTCCTGCACGCTAAAAGGGCTTATAAATCTCAAGGGTTAAACTCACTTGCGAGGAGGGTAATCGAATGATACGCAAAATTGGGCTTATCGGCTGCGGCACGGTGGGGCAAGGTCTCCTGGAGATTCTTTTAAAGAAGAAGGAATATTTAAAAAACGAATTTGATTTTGAAGCGCAAGTCGTGGCAATCAGCGATAAACTGAAAGGCTCCCTTCTCCTTCCGGATGGGATCAACATTGATAAAACGCTGCATCTGTTAGAGGAAGAGAAGAACATCGGAGAATATCTCGAGGGAAAGCCCAATGAGGCTGACCAGCTGGATGCTGTGCAGATTATTGAACAGTGCAACGCAGATATCATCGCCGAATTGACATACACGGATATCCAGACAGCCGAGCCGGCCACAAGCCACATCAAAAAAGCTCTCCAAACAGGGAAGCATGTCGTCACATCTAACAAAGGACCGGCAGCACTGTTCTATGATGAATTGAAAAAATTGGCTGAAGAGAACAATGTGTTCTTCAGGATCGAAGGGACAGTCATGAGCGGCACGCCTGTGTTCAACCTATTCGAGTGTGGCTTTGCCGGGAATGCGATTAAAGAGATCAAGGGAATCCTTAACGGAACCACTAATTTTATCCTGTCAAAAATGGAAGAAGAAGGGATGGATTATGAAGACGCGCTCAAACTGGCTCAAGAATTAGGCTACGCAGAAGCCGACCCGACTGCGGATGTGGAAGGATACGATGCGCTGGCTAAAATCGTTATCCTTTCCAATGTCCTTCTCGAAGGGAACATCAAACCTTCTGACGCAAAAAGGGAAGGGATCACATCCATCTCCAAGGAGAAAATCCAAGAAGCCAAAAGAGAAGGATGCCGGTACAAGCTCATCGCTTCCACCAGGAAAGAGACCAGTCGGATTGAAGCCAGCGTCGCTCCACAGAAACTGCCTCTCTCTGATCCTCTTACTGGCGTCATGGGTGCGAATAATGCTCTCACTTTCGACCTGGATTTGCTGGGTAAAGTCACGATTCAGGGACCTGGCGCAGGGAAAATCGAGACCGGATACTCCATCCTCACAGACATGCTGGCCATTCACCATCATCTCTCTTAATAAATATAGAGGAAACAAAAAGTTTCTATAATCCATATAAAGAGTAAAGATATTCATAAATAAATATCTCTGACGGGGAGAAAAAGAATGCACTTTAAACTTCTCAGCGATAAGGAACTCAAGGCCATGGATGCTTTACTAGATTCCTACGGTGGAGCGAAGGAGATTTCAAAACAGATTGACTCTTTGCGAGACTACGACACGCGAAAAAGTATCGCCGGAGAAAAAGGGTATGGAGAGATGCTGGAAAAAGCGGAAAAATACGCCAACAGCTTTGCCAAAGTCGAAGATTTTGTGGAGAAGAACGGAATCCATGTGGCCAAAAAAGGAAAGTGCACCACCCAAGTTTCAGGGTTTCAGGCCGCCCATCCCACGTTTGATTGCATAAGACGAATCGCAGAGAATGGGGATGTGCTTTTCCCGACGGAAATGATATCCGTCGTAGGATTGACCGAATCCTACGTCTACAGTGGGGACCTTCTTTCGACGCTTGCCATGTCTGAAAATATCTTGGGAGCCAGCAAGTTCTGCACCACAAACCTCATCGGAACCCCACTCCCCGAAGAACGAATCTCAAGAGTAGAAAAAGTGACTGGTGAGACGTTTGAACGGACCGATATGGGAAACGGACTGAGCCGGTTAATCATGAAAAACATGGGGACGGCTTATGGAAACCTTGGAGGAGTCGAGGTGGGGAACAACAATCATCTTGTCTACCTCGATGGAATCACAAGAGCGGCTATGACGACAGGTGCGAATTTTTTTCTGAATCCGAGTTGGTCTACAATCGTGGCTGCCTGCTACTACGCACGGGAAATCCCGAACCTCTCTTTTAAAATATCCATGCTCCTTTCGACTCAAAACGCTATCCAGCTTCGGATGCTGCTGAACATATTCAAGGAATATCTCCGGGATGATGGCACGACTCCGATCTATGAGATCAACATAGGAAACGCAGCCACTGCTGAAACATTTATCCAGTGCTTTGATGAGATCCAATCCTCAGGTCTTCCCCGGATCTACCTGGCTGCCCACCTCCGCATCAACCCAGACCTGGGCATGGCTGATTTCAACTGGACAGAGAACGCATTTAAAGTTCTTGAAGCGGGGAGAGACTTAACCATTAAATACGAGAGCGACGGGGAATCCCGTCCTTATGACACGATGGAAGCGTATTTTCTCTCGGATGAAGAGAGAAATGAGTTGGCTGAAAAGATTGGAGATGTGATATACCATAAGTGCATTCGGTGCGACAAGGACGCCAAGGAAATCATGAGAAGGGGACACGAGGCCCTATTCGCTCGGGTCTCATATGAAGAATGAAGATGAAAACTCGGGATTAGCTGGAGAAAGACGATGGATCTAGGAATAAAAGATAAAGTGGCCCTTGTGGCCGCCTCGAGCCAAGGGCTGGGGAAAGCCATCGCTTTTCGTCTCTCTCGCGAAGGGGCTACCGTTGCCATCTGTGCAAGGAACAAGGACAGGCTTTTCAAAGCCAGGGATGAAATCGCTGCAGAAACAGGAGGAGTAGTCAGGGCTTTCATCACAGATGTGACAGATAAAGATCAAGTCAGTCAAATGGTTAGCCAAATCATCGATGAATTCGGGAAAATCCATATCCTGGTCTGCAATGCTGGAGGTCCTGCTTCCGGAATGGTGGATGATTTTTCAGCGGAAGACTACAGGGAGGCGCTGGAGCTCAACCTTTTGAGCACGATCGACCTCTGTACCAGCATCATGCCTTATATGAAGAAACAGAGTTGGGGAAGGATCATCAACATAACCTCAATCTCAGCCAAACAGCCCATCGACAACTTGATCCTCTCCAACACATCAAGGGCAGGCGTCACGGGCTTTTCCAAATCCCTCTCCAACCAGCTGGCACCTTTTGGCATTACCGTCAATTCAGTCTGCCCCGGGTACACGAAAACGGAAAGAGTGGAAGACCTGGCCAAATCCTTCGAAGAAAACGGAAAAGGGACTGTTAAAGACTTTTACACCACTATCGAAAAAGCCATCCCAGCGGGAAGACTGGGAAATCCTGAAGAGGTGGCCCATGCCGTGGCCTTCCTCGCTTCTGAAGGGGCTGGTTATATTACAGGCGTGGCCCTCCAGGTCGACGGTGGCTTTATCAAAGCGCTGTATTGAGAAAATCTGAATTTGTGTGGATGCATCGACACATAGATATGAATTCGAAAGGATGAATCAAATGGACGAACAAATGAAAGAATGGGAAGGCACTCCTTATCAGGAGATGATAAGAGAGCTCCCAGAAGCCGACATCCCTTTTGAGGGAGTGAGAGCCTGGATTCACCAGAGCACCGACAAACAGGTCGTTTTTTTCGACATAGAGCCCGTCGCGGTCGTACCTCCCCATTCCCACTGCGCACAATGGGGCATGGTGATCGATGGGGAGATGAAGTTAACGATTGGAGACGAGACAAAAGTCTACCGAAAAGGCGACTGGTACCACATCCCCGCGGGAATCGTGCATTCAGCGACCTTTCTCTCCAGGGTTTTCGTCATCGATGTCTTTGATGACCCGGCCCGGTACAAACAAAAAGGCACGTAGAATCTGCGCACAGCGCATGCTGTTTTTGACTTAAAGAGACTATGAGCAAGATGAAATCACTCTTCGCCAGCCTCATGAAAGAGTTCGATGGGTATAACATCGGGAAAATGCTGAGCTACATCAACGACCCTGAGGTCATTTCTTTTGCCGGAGGGCTTCCCAGCAATGATATCTTTCCTGTTGATTTGATCCGAAAAGCCACGGAAAATTCCCTCGAAAACTGGGAATACACGCTCCAGTACTCTTCAATATCAGGAGAAAATGACCTGATGGAGGCTGTCATCGATTACCTGAAAAAGGACAATATCGATATCGGGCCGGAGAACATAATGATAACCACATCCGGGCAGCACGGAATAGACCTCGTCGGAAGATTGTTCCTCGAGCCCGAAGACGCCATCGTCATAGACCTTCCCACCTTTGGGGGCGCATTAGCCTCTTTTGAAATGGAAGGCCCGCAGTATATCGCCAAAGAGATCGAAGAGGATGGGTCGGATGTCAAAGGCATGGAGGCTGAAATAGAAGAGCAGATCGCCAAAAAGAAAAAGCCAAAATTCATCTACGTTGTTCCGGACTTCCAGAATCCTTCCGGAATCACCACCAGCCTCGAGAAAAGGAAAGCTCTCCTCTCCTTGAGTCAAAAATGTGGCATCCCGTTGATAGAGGATAGTCCGTACCGGGAATTGAGATACAGGGGGGAACACATCCCCTCTCTCTATTCGCTGGATAAAAATCAAGGGAATGTAATCGGTATATACACCTTCTCCAAGATTCTCTGTCCGGGCATGAGAGTGGGCTTCAATATCGGTCCTCCCGAAGTCATCAAGAAGTTTTCCTTTATAAAGGGAGCCAACATTCTCAATACACCCAAACTCAACCAGGATATATGCACAACCTTCCTGCGGGACTATGACCTGGATACTCATTTTAAGAAAGCCAGACAGTATTATTTGGAAAAGCTGGATTTCTTCCTCCAGGCCCTGGAAGAGAATTTCCCCAAAGATACGGGTGTCCGCTGGACACATCCTGAAGGCGGATTGTTCCTCTGGATCACAGTCCCGAAGGAGATCAACACCTTGAAACTTTTTTTCATGGCCATTGAGGAAAAAGTGGCGTTCGTTCCCGGAGAAGTTTGCTACCCTGAAGGATTCCGTAAGTATAACACCATGAGGGTAAATTTTTCGTATCCCACAAAAGAAGAGACTGTCGAAGGTGTAAAAAGATTGAGTTCTGTGATAAAAAAATACAACAGAAAAAATAAAATGATCTCGATGAATTAACCTGGATTATTCACGAGTCGAGGTTGCTGTAGATGCGAGGCGTCGGCCCATGAAGCTGTGGTCGTCCACCGCGATTGGGCCGCAACAAAGCAGATGCAGTGAGATCGGCTNNAATCTTGATTTGGAGAGAAACCTACCTAACAAGTTCATATCATTGAAAGTAGATTATTTTGTCGGCAGATTTTATGAATAATTCAGGTAAATTGGAGGAATCATGAGTGACGATCAACAGCACGGACCTGGAGTCATGAGATATGTCAAAGCCGCTGAAGAATTTCTCGCACAAAAAGAAAAACAGCTTGAGCGAGTCAAAAATTATAAATTTGATACAATCGCGGTTCATGGCCTCTACACCGTCGAAGAAGCTCTGAATTTTAACCAGGGCGCTATCATCGAACCACTCTACCTTTCCAGCGCACAGGCCTACAGGGACGCGGATGAGTTGGAGGCTGCGCTGGCCTATTTGATCCCGACCTGGTGCTACACCCGGATAGCCAATCCGACAACTTACTACCTGGAATGGCTCCTGGCCCTGCTTGAAGGCTACAAGACCGGACACGATACATCCTGCCTGGTCACATCCTCTGGAATGTCCGCCATCATGTCAGCAGTCGACCCTTTTCTCGTTAAACAGAAGGAGGGAGAAGAGAAAATCAACTTTGTTTCAACCGTCCAAGTTTACGGCGGGACCTTCCAGCACTTCTCTATCCGCAAGATGCAGGAGAGAGGAATCGAAGTGCGCTGGGTCGAACATCAGGAAGACATCGAGGAGTGGAAAGCGAAAATCGATGAGAACACCCGCTTTCTTTACTCTGAGGCGCCGAGCAATCCCCAACAGTCATTCTGTGATATCAAGGCTGTTGTTGACCTCGCTCATTCCTGGGAAATTCCTTTCATCATTGACTCCACTTGTGCCACCCCTGCCTTGATGCGTCCCATCGCGCATGGGGCAGATATCGTTATTCACTCTTTAACCAAATCCATCACTTCCGGTGGTCTGGCCATCGGTGGAGCCTTGATCAGCCGCAAGCCCATCGTGACCAAGGTCAAAAACGATGAGCCTCTCTTCAAAGAAAGCTTCGCTGAATACGTGAAATTCCTCCCTTACCGGGATTATGGCCCGGCCGCCTCTCCCACGAATGCCCTCTATGCGATAAATGACCTTCGCACTCTGCGATCTAAAATGGATTTAGTCAGTCAAAATTCTCAGAAGGTCGCGGAATTTCTCAGTCAGCATCCCAGAGTGTATCAGGTGGATTATCTGGGGCTGGAGAGCTTTCCGCTCCATAAGCTGGCCAAAAAATACTTGAAGCTTGTCGATTCGGATGACGGGTCAGGAAAAGAAGTCAACCGCTTCGGCCATCTCCTCAGTTTTCGAGTCGACGGACCGCCCGAAAACGCTCGGAAAGTCCTTGATAACCTTAACCTGATTTTTCGAGCGACGGATTTGGGCCGAATCAAAAGCGTGGCCACTATTCCCGCTATCTCCACTCATCAGCAGCAAGGTGAAGAGGCGCGAGAAATGGCTGACATTCCGCCGCAGATGATAAGACTCTGTGTGGGCGCTGAAGACCCGGGCGACATCATCGCCGACCTCGACCAAGCCCTCAAATCCTTATAGGGGTCGCATCTCAACATTCGACATTTCAAAATTTTTTATTTCTCTTTCAAATCTTTTCAATATGGATCTTAATTCATAATTACTTTCTGATTCTAAAATGAACCGCATTATCATCTGAGATACGGCTGAATAATCCATTCCGAATAAATCACCTATTCCTTTTAAGCTCAAATCCGAATATTTTCTCAATCCATATAAGAATAATTTGCGATATTTATTATTATTCTTCTTTATCATCAACTCTTCCTCTTTGACCTGAAAAGTATTAATTATTATTCTCTTTATATCTTCGATTTTTGCTCTGTTCAGCTTTTTTAAATCTGGCTTCTCTCGAAAATTATCCTCTTTTTTGCCTGAATTTATTATTTTCTTAATTTCCTCCCTGAATCTCTCCTTGCCTAATATTGAATCCTTTCCAAAAAATTCTTTTTTCCTGTCTTCACTTTCATTAGCCATTTGACAATAAACGAATTCTTCATACTCCTCCCTGTCATCCGAAAACATATTTAATACATCCCTAGTAAATATCCAGCAACTTAATTTCGCTTTTTTTATATAGCACTTAAAACTGCTCCATTCATATTCATCTGGCCAGGATACAATGCCTGCACGAACCGGATTCAAATGTATATATGCACTTAATGTTAATAAATATGCCTCTTTTTCTACTAATATTGATTTATATCTTCCCTGAAATATCGATCCTACAATTTGATGCTTTGATTTAAACCAATTTGTATAACTCGTATTAAGAAAATGTATTGCTTTTGATAAATTTCCTTCTGGTGTCTCTACTAAAAGATGAAAATGATTACTCATTAAAACATAACAATGGATTTTCAAATTGAATTTATCCACTGCTTCACGTAGTTTTTCTAAAAATTTCAACCGATCATTATCATCGAAAAAAATATTTCCTAATCTTTCTCCTCTCGATATCACATGATAAAAAGCCCCCGGATATTCAATTCTAAGCTGTCTGACCATCAGTAATATCTATCCAAATGGAGGACGAAGTTGTAAATTAATAATTCCCATTTATTGAGAAAAAGCTCGCATAGGAATTAAATTAATTTTGAAAGAAAGTTAAGGACCAATCTTCTTTTTTAAAAATCAGAATGGCCGTGCATGATGAAATGTCGAATGTTGAGATGCGACCCCTAATGGTTAATCGCGGCGGTGGCGGAGCTGGTCCAAGCTCACGGCCACGATTATGATCGCCCCGATGATAATCTCCTGGATATAATTCGGCCAGCCCATCATCGTGCTTCCGTTCCGGAGGAAGGACATGATGAATACGCCTATCATCGAGCCGAGAATACTCCCTTCCCCTCCACTCAGACTTCCTCCACCGATGACCACAGCCGCAATAATATCCAGTTCCAGACCGACGGCCACGGTTGGGTCGCCGACCGTCAGCCGTGAAAACTGCATGACCCCGCTCAACCCGCAGAAAAGACCGGAGACAGAATAGATGACGATTTTCGTCCGGTTCGTTCGGATGCCGCAGAGCCGGGCAGTGGCTTCGTTCGAGCCCACAGCAAAAACATGCCTTCCGAACACCGTATAACGCAGGACGATAGCCATTATCACAGCCAGGATAATCATCAGCCAGACTCCAGGGGCCATCAATAGCCAGGAGGGTTGGGGATGTCTGGCCATGAGGTCATTAACCCAGGTGAGTGGCGCATCGATCTTCTGATTGCCGGCAATCCATTTGGCTACGCCTCTGGCGATACCCAGCATGCCCAGCGTGACAATAAACGGGACCAGCCTCAATGAAGTGATCAGGCTCCCGTTGACAAATCCAACAAGACCTCCGGTTAAAATCCCAAACACTATGGCCACAACCGGATGGATACCCGCATTGATGGAAAAGGCGACAATGACGCTGGAAAGAGCGATGTTCGAGGCGGCAGAGAGGTCGATTCCGCCACTGATGATGATAAGAGTCATCCCTAAGGCTCCCAGTGCTACAATCACTGATTGGGTGGCGACACTCTTGAAGTTAGCGACCCGCAGGAATCTATCCTGCACTTCAGGCATTAAAGAGAATATCGCCAGGACCAGAATCAATCCCAAAAACGGTGCTAGCCAGCTGATGAGATACTTGATGCGAGTTTTCTCTTTTACAAATGAAAACTGAACTGTCTTCTTTCTCACTGTTCAACCGCCTTTCCCGTAGTGGCTGCCGCCATTATCCCCTGCGCTGTCCACTGGGAATAGGACCGGATATCCACCAACTGCCCGCGATGGAAGACAGCGATCCTGTCACATATTCCAATCAACTCAGGAAAATAGGAACTAATAAAAAGAATCGTTTTCCCCTCTGATGCTAGATTTCCTATCCATTCATAAATCTGGGATTTGCTGCCTACATCGATTCCTCGTGTCGGCTCATCCAGGAGCAGTATATCCGCCTCTTGGTGAAGCAGCCGAGCCAGGGCCACTTTTTGTTGATTCCCTCCGGACAGCCCTAAAACCAACTGATCCGGACCTCGAGCTTTAATCTTCATCCTCTTAATCCACTCGTTCGCAGCTTTTTTTCTTTTCTTTAACGCGATGAAGCCCAGACGGCTGTACGGAGAAAAATAGCTGAGGGTCAGATTGTCCGCTAAAGAGCGGGAGAGGGCCAATCCCTCACCTTGTCTGTCTTCGCTGAGATATCCCATCCCCTGACGAATCCTCTGCGAAGGAGATCCTTTGCGAGTCGGCAGATAGGCAATTTTGATAAAACCTTTCGCGACTGCATCCAAACCGAATATCGTTCTGATTAGCTCTGTCCTTCCTGCTCCGATCAGGCCGGCCAGCCCGACAATCTCACCGCTGTGCAGGTTGAGATTCACTTCAGCCTGCATATTTATCCCTTTTAACCTTTTTAGCTTGAGCCGCTCATCACCGACCTCATGCTCTATCCGAGGAAACATCTCATCAACTTTCTGCCCAACCATCATCCGGATGAGCTCTTCGAGTGAAACATTCTTGATTTTGCCGGAGCCCACCTTTTTTCCGTCTCTCAGCACGGTGAAACTATCCGCCACCTCCTGGACTTCTTCAAGGAAATGGCTGATATAGATTACGCTCACTCCCTGGCTCTTGAGCCTTCCGATAATCTGGAAAAGAAGGGCACTATCCTCCTGAGAAAGGGAGCTCGTGGGCTCGTCCATGACGAGAACTGTGGCTCTGCCCATCAAAGCCCGGGTTATTTCCACAACCTGCCTGGCTCCGATACTCAGCTTTCTCACCGGGACATCGGTGGAAATCTCTGGATGACGGACAAATTCCAAGGCCTCCTTGACCTTTTTTCTCATCTCCTTCTGTTGGACAAAACCCAATGAATGGAGTTCCTTTCCGAGCATAATATTCTCTTCCACTGTGAGATGCGGAGCCAGGTTGAGTTCCTGGTAGATCATCGAAACTCCTCTCCGTCTGCCATCCAGAGGGCTCGAAGGGGAATAAGGAACATCTTCTAGAAGCATGCTCCCTCTATCGGCCTTGAGGGCGCCGCTCAGTATTTTGACCAGAGTGCTTTTGCCCGCGCCATTCTCACCGATCAAAGCATGGACTTCCCCCTTCTTCAGTTCAAAATCGACGTCATCCACGGCGCAGGTAGCCCCGAAATTTTTAACGATGTTTTTCATCTGGAGGATTAGCGGAGAAGTCTGATTCTGAATCATCGGTCCAAATAAGCCGAAAAATCAGGCTCAAGAAGGTTCTTGATTTCAGGTACTTCCATGTTTTCCTGTGTGGCCAGATAGACTCCGGTATCAACGCGGCTTTCAATTTCCTGGCCTTTCAAATGAAGAGTCATCTGTTTGACTCCTAAATATCCCATCTTCATCGGATCCTGGAGCACAAGGCCATGGATATGACCATCTTTAAGACCCTGGATCAGTTTCGGGCTGCTGTCAAAGCCGACAAATTTCACTTTTCCGGCTGATCCGGATTCCTGCAATGCTCTGAGAGTTCCAAAAGTGCTCGATTCATTCGGACAAAAAATGCCGTCGACTTCCGGAAAGCGGCCCAGGAGATTCTCAGCCAACTGGTAAGCTGTTTCTGTAGTTGCGCCAGCATGCTGGTCCTGAACGAGGAGTGAAATATCCGGGAATTCAGAAGTTATAGTATCCAGAAACCCATTTTCCCGTTTCGTCGTGCTGGCCGAGCCTTCCTGGTAACGGATGAGAAAAATATCCCCTTTTCCTCCGAGCAGCTCTCCCATCCTGTGGGCAGCGATCACTCCTCCTTTATAATTGTCTGTGGCCACAAAGCTAATATAATCCTCTCCCTGGAGTGCGGAATCAATTATCACCACCGGGACATCCTCTCTGACAGCATCCTGAACAGGCCGGCATAAGGCCCGGTCATCTAAAGGCGCGAGGACAATTCCGTTGACTCCCCTGTTGATGAAGTCCTCGACAACCATTATCTGCTGGGCCCGGTCATCCTCTTTCTGAGGACCTTTCCAGATGATTTCCACTCCCAGTTCTCTGGAGGCTTTGACTGCTCCGGCATGGATGGATTTCCAGAACTCATGAGTCGTCCCTTTGGGGATGACTGCTATTTGAAGCTTTTTGACACTTTCCTGTTGGACGCCTTTCTCTTCTTTTTTCCCGCAGCTCAAATACAGAAGGCAGAACGCCAGAGGAAAGAGGAGAGATAAAAAAAAGACTTTTTTCTGACTCACCTTCATATCTCCCACTATATCATCTACAGATTAAAGCAGACAACCTTGGGTTCTGTCATCTCTAGAAGGGCAAATTTTATCCCCTCCCGTCCAAGGCCGCTCCACTTCACGCCGCCGAAAGGCATCATGTCAATACGGTAGTCAGTCGAGTCATTAACCATCACTCCGCCAACATCGAGTCCCCTGATGGCTTTAAAAGCGTTATCCAAAGAGCGTGTAAAGATGGCCCCATGCAACCCGTATATCACACTGTTGGCTAATTTGATGGCTTCATCCAGTGTGGATACCTTATACAGATTGACAACCGGCCCAAACACTTCCTCGCAATTCAGCTTGGCTGTGTCGGGCATGTTCATGAACACTGTGGGCTCAAAGTGAGTGCCCTCACGGCTTCCTCCAGTTAAAAGCTCTGCTCCCGCTTTCGTGGCTTCTTTGACCCATTCTTCCACTCGAGCCGCTTCCTCTTCAGTGATCATGGGCCCCATGTCTGTATCCTCATCCAATTGAAAGCCGACTTTAATCTTCTTCGTCTGTTCGACGAACATCTTCTCGAATTCATCATAAACCGCTTCATGGATATAAATCCGCTGCACACCTATGCAGTTCTGCCCGACAGCCCAGAAAGCACCAGATACAGAAAGCTCCACCGCTTGCGGAATATCCGCATCATCCATGACAATCACCGGCGAGTTGGATCCCAGCTCCATTCCTATCTTTTTTAAGCCTGCCTTTTTGGTGATATCCAGTCCAGCTTCTGTTCCTCCCGTAAAAGAAATCATCCTCCCCCGCGGATCAGTCACCAGAGCGTCTCCGATCTTGGACGCTTTTCCAGTCACGATGTTCAATATTTTCCAAGGAAGGCCAGCCTCGATAAACGCCTCTCCCAGCTTTAAAGCCGAAAGGGGAGTGACTGTGGCAGGCTTGAGAACAACAGAATTTCCACCCGCAATGGCTGGGCCGATCTTATGCGCCACAAGGTTCAATGGGTCATTGAACGGTGTGATGGCCACAATGATCCCGATGGGAAAACGGTAGTAATACCCAAGCCTGTTCTCTGAGCCTTCGCGGCTGTCAAAGGGGATGGTCTCCCCCACGACCCGCCGTGCCTCCTCAGCCGAAATCGTGATCGTATCAATACAACGGCTGGCCTCTTTTCGAGCCTCCATTATAGTTTTGCTCCCTTCGGACGCGATAGTCTTCGCAAAATCTTCCTGGCTCTCCTTTAAAATTTCAGCAACCTTGTACAGGATGGAAATGCGTTCATGGACTGAGAGATTCCGGTTGATTTCAAATCCTTCCTCTGCGGCTTGAAACGCAGCCTCCACATCAGCTACGTCCCCTGAAGGAACAGTATCGATAAGATCATCATTATAAGGATTGCGGACATCAATCTTTTCGTCCTTATCAATCCATTTCTCTCCGATAAGCATTTTCATTTGCTTGCCTCCGTTAAGAAAAAGATAGGTTTTGTTCAGCCACTTTCAGCCCGCTTTATCTTAGTGCAAACATATCTTTATTTCAACAATCGGGGTCAGACCTCAGTAACTTCAGTAATTTAGGATAAAAGATAAAGTCTAACTTTGAAAAATTTAAATGAAAACAAATGAAGAGGGAGAGATGAAATTGAATACTCACATCCAAATTAAAATAAATAGTGCTTTTCGAATAAACTTTCTTTATCTTTTCAAATTGAGCTCTCAAATGACTGAAGTTACTGAGGTCTGACCCCGATAGTTTCAATTGTTTTTATCGTTTTTTGCCTGAAAATGAAATATCTAATCCCATTGAATTTTGAGAAGTGTTATTTTAGAATGTTAGCGCATGGAAAAGATAAGGATCCTCGGAAACCAAAATCTCCGACTCAAAGGAAAAGTCAGAATCAGCGGAGCCAAGAATGCTGTTCTCCCAGCTATCACAGCTTCCCTTCTGACGAAGGAAAAGATCCGCTTGAAAAACATCCCTCGTGTGAAGGATGTGTATACGATCCTTACCCTGATGAAAGAGCTGGGAGCCAGTGCCAGCATAAAAAAGAATTCTCTCTCTATCCAGGTTAGAGAGGTCAAATCCGACCAGGCCTCTTATGACCTGGTCCAGGCTATGAGGGCATCCATTCTCGTCCTGGGTCCTCTTCTGGCCCGCTTCGGAAAGGCTATTGTCGCCTTGCCTGGTGGCTGCGCCATCGGCTCCCGCCCCATCGATCTTCATATCCATGGCTTGGAAAAACTCGGGGCATCAATAAGCCTTGAACACGGGTACATTAAAGCTGAGGCGAACAAGCTTCATGGAGCTGAAATCGAATTTGAAAAAAAGACTGTGGGGGGAACAGAAAACTTGGTCATGGCCGCTTGCCTGGCCCTTGGAGAAACCGTACTGAAGAACTGTGCCCGAGAACCCGAAATTTCGAACCTCTGTAAGCTTCTGGTTAAAATGGGAGCGCGGATTGATGGAATCGGTGAAGAGACCATTCGCATAAAAGGAGTCAGAGAGCTCGGCGGAGCCACCCATGAGATCATCCCTGACCGAATAGAAGCCGGGACTTTTCTTGTCGCCAGCGCACTCACTCAAGGGGATATTATTCTAACCAATGTCAAACCCGAACATCTTGATACAGTGATAGAAAAATTGAAATTCTCTGGAACACAAATCAAAAAGCTCAATAATCATTCCCTCCGAGTTATCGGCAGCGAAGAGATCAGGCCTCAAGATACAACCACTTCTCCGTATCCAGGATTCCCGACCGATATGCAGGCCCAGTTTATAGTCTTGATGACCCAGGCTTCTGGTGTATCGATCATCACCGAAACTATCTTTGACAGAAGATATTCTCACATTAATGAACTGCTCCGCCTTGGAGCGAGTATCGAAGTTTTCGGAGATAAAGCCGTTGTCAAAGGGAAAACTCCTCTTTCCGGAGCAGAAACCATTGCCACAGATTTAAGGGCCTCGGCGTCCCTCGTCCTGGCTGGTTTGATTGCCAGCGGTGAAACAGTCATCAATGAAGTCGAACATCTGGATCGAGGCTATGAGAATCTTGAAGACAAGCTAAAGTCACTCGGCGCCAAAATAGAAAGAATAAGAGAATAAGAGCAAAGGCTTAAAATGGAAGACTGCATTTTCTGTAAAATCATCCGCAAAGAAATACCGGCCAGCATTGTCTATGAGGACGAGAGAATGATCGCTTTCGATGACATCAATCCTCAAGCTCCGGTTCACGTACTTCTTATTCCCAAAGAGCATTTCCCCTCTTTGAATGAAATTCCCGAAGACAAAAAAGATGTGCTGAGTCATCTTCTCCTCAAAGCTCGCGAAATCGCTCGAGAAAAGGAAATCGGAGAAAGAGGATACAGAATCGCCCTCAATACAGGCCGGGAATCAGGTCAAGACGTTCTCCACATCCATTTCCATCTTCTGGGTGGAAGGCAGATGAGTTGGCCTCCCGGATAAAAAAAGGTAAAACCAAAATAATCCTGTAAGCATAATTTAAAAAGGAGGTTAGACGATGGAAATCACCTGGTTAGGACATTCCGGGATAAAGATTAAGGGCTCAAAAACCGTATACATCGACCCCTTCCTGACAGGGAATCCTGCGGCCTCAACGACTCCCGATGAAATCGATGAAGCAGACGTGGTAGTCGTCACCCATCATCACGGCGACCATCTCGGAGACGCCTTCACAATTTGCAAAAAAACAGGCGCCACTTGCGTCGGCATTCACGAGATATCCGTGGATGCGGAAGCAGAAGGAATAACCGCAGAAGGAATGAACATCGGGGGAACCATTGAAGCCAAAGGAGTGAAAGTGCACATGGTTAACGCACTCCACTCCGCTGAAAAGGGAGATCCGGCAGGAGTGGTCATCGAAATGGATGGCAAGACGATTTATCATGCTGGGGATACGGGTTTAACCTATGATATGAAGCTCATCGGCGAATTCTTTAAGCCGGATCTCAGCTTTATCCCCATCGGTGACCGTTACACGATGGGCGTTCCCTCCGCAGCCAAGGCTGTGGAATATATTCAGACGAAAAAAGTCATCCCTGTCCATTACAATACTTTTCCTATCGTCAGCGCTGACCCGGAAGAATTCAAGAAAATTGTCGGAGATAAAGCGGAGGTCATCATTCTCAATCCCGGAGAATCCTACTCTCTATAACATCCTGCGGCTGACTGTCCTGCAGATTCGCATCTCATCCAGTGGCCTACCTGATTGACGGTAACAATCTCATCGGGCACTCCTCCCCCGCCGAATTGAGAGATCCCCAGAGTAAGCACCGTCTGGTCTCAAAACTTCAGAGGTTCCAGCACCAGAAGAAAACACGTGTGCTTGTGGTCTTCGATGGAAACCCAGACCCAGATTTTGTCGATGAAAGATTTCGGAAAAAATATTTTTCAGTTATCTTTCCTTCCTTCGACCAGAATGCCGATGAAGTCATCAAAGAGATCATTTCCAAGCAGACCGATTTGAGAAGATTTTTTGTGGTCAGTTCAGACCGAGAGATAAAAAATTTCGCCAAAGCCAAAGGAGCAAAGTCTTTGAGTTGCGAAGAATTTGAACGGGAGCTCAAATCTGCCCTGAAAGAGCACAAAGAGTCTCAAGCTGAAGAGAAAAAAGTCACTCCTCCCTCATCCTTTGAAATCAATCAATGGCTCAAGATTTTCAAGAATAAAAAATGAACAAGATTTCAATTATCGGTGCAGGCCGCCTTGGCACCTCTTTGGGCGTTGCGCTCTCAAAGAAAGGGTATAGGATAAAATCTCTTTCCTGCCAGACATCACTTTCGGCAGACGAGAGCCAGAAGATCATCGGAGAGGGGAAGTCTTCCACTGATAATATCCAGACAGCTAGAGCCGGAGATATGGTCATTCTCTGTCTGCCGGATGAAGAAATTGTGAAGGTCACCAAGGAACTTTCCGCTGCGAGCATTAACTGGTCAAAAAAATTCGTTTTTCACTGCTCAGGCCTCCTTTCTTCAGAAATCCTGAAACCTCTAAAGACTAAGGGAGCCTTGACGGCATCGATTCACCCCGTCCAATCTTTCGCTCATAAGAAGACTCCCCCTGAACAGTTCGAAAACATTTATTTTGGTTTAGAAGGAGAAACTCAAGCTCTGGAGGAATCTCAAAAAATCATCCGGAAACTCGGCGGCCACTGCTTTATTATCGCGGCTGAAAACAAGACCCTTTATCACACTGCCTGCAGTATAGCCTCAAACTTCTTTGTCGTGCTTCTGGATGCAGCGTCATCACTTCTCAAAAAAGTCGGTCTTCAAGAAGAGCAGGCCTTCAAAGTCCTCCTTCCCCTGGTGAAAGGGACTTTACATAATGTAAAAAAATTTGACATCCACGCCTCCCTGACAGGCCCAGTGATAAGAGGAGATAAAGCGTCCGTCGAAAAACATCTCGAGGCTCTGAGAAAGTTCCCTTCTTTTTATGAGATGTACAGGAGACTGGCGTTTCAGGCCCTGGAAATAGCCAGTAGAGAAAAAAAGTTAAGCGCCCAGAAAATCAAGGCATTGAAGGACCTGCTGGGAGAAAAATAACCTCTTCCTCAAGCTCAACAGCGAACCTCTCTTTCACCCGACTTTTCAGTTTCTTTGCCAATCGAAGGACATCCTGCGCTGAGGCATTCTCCCGGTTAAAGATGAAATTTGAATGGCCGGAATACACAGCGGCTCCACCGACTCTCATCTTCTTGGCTCCGACTTTCTCCAAAAAATAAGCGGCAGGGACAACTCTTCCGTCAGGGAGGACTGGATTTTTGAAGTAGCTTCCCGCACAAGGTAGGTCGTGAGGAGGATGTTTCTCTTTTCTTTTTTTTAGGTTTTCTTCGATAAGCGCTTTTATGGATTCTTTCTCTCCATCACGAAGTTTAAAGACAACACGGAGAAGCACATCATGTTTTTTCTTGAGGATACTGTGGCGATACCTGAATTTAAAATAATCCTTTCCCACCTGAATCTGTTCGCCTTTTCGGTCGAGCAGAAACGCTTCCTTTATCGATTCTCCGATGCTCCTCTGGAAAGCTCCCGCATTGCCGTAAACAGCCCCACCTATCGTTCCAGGGATACCGGCCATAAACTCAAGACCGCTCAAACCCTTCTCAACAGAGAAACGAAGCAGCTCCTCTAGGGATGTTCCGGCCATTGCTTCCACTTCAGGAATGCTTTTTCTTCTTTTAACGCCTTTCACGTTATTTTTAATGATCAGTCCACGAAACCCGTTATCATCAAACAGAAGGTTGTATCCACCTCCGATCACATAGAACGGGACAGATGCTTCCCGTGCTGAGTGGATGGAGGCCATGAGTTCCTGCACAGAAGCGGCTTCAAAGAAATAGTCTGCCTGGCCCCCGATTTTGAAGTTGGAGTGGCCTCGAAGAGGAACTGAGGTTAACAAGGTTTTTTTGACATTTTTTAAAAAATATTCGGGGAAATCTTCTTTTGTGCGGCTCATTGGGGGATATTTTATATCACGGCCATCTGAAAAACAATGGAGAAAAACAAAGGGGGTAGGGCTCGACCTGACTCCGTCTTCTTCCGTCTCCCTAGACCTTGAATTCTTCCAATTTGGCATGGATTTTGCTACTATATTAGTTGGATTAGCACTTACGAGTGCCTAAAACCAGGCCAATTGACATTTTAACCAACGAAAGCTATCATGCATCTCATTAGCGAGGTAAAAAAATGAGAAAAAAAGCCTTGACAACATTGATGCTTATTCTTTTTACATTTGGCACTTTCTACGCTCAAACCGGTGATCCGAATCAAGACTACATCCAAGCAATGTCGGAGCAGAACCCCGCTCAGAAAGCCAAGCTTCTTAAAGAATGGCTAAAAGCAAACGCTGGAAAAGGAAACGAGTATGAAAAATATGCATGTGCCGAACTATGTATGATTAACTACCCCGGTAAAACTGCCGAAGAACTCATAGAATACGGTGAAAAATCCATTTCTCTAGGTGGACTGGATGATTTCACCAAAAGCAGGGTATTAATGACCATTGCAACCGTCTATAGCCAGCGCGGCCAAAATCTAGAAAAGGCCAAAAGCTATTCTCAGCAGGTTATCCAACTCTCAAAAACCAACAGAGACAAAGAAGGTTCCGGCGCGACTCCCGCTCAATGGGATCAGTTTATGGGAATCGCCTATTATACTCACGGAACAGCCCTGGATAAGGGAAGAGACCCAAGAGGAGCTTTAGAATCTTATATAAATTCCTATAACATCTTGAAAGACCCCCAAATTGCCACCTCATTGAGAAAAATCGGAAGAACTCTTTATGACAACAGATTCTACAAGGATGCCGAGAAAGCCTTCAAGATTACGGCCACCGCTTTAAAGGATTACGCCAGCATCCTCCTGTATGCCAAAACCCTTCATAGAAACGGAAAAAAAGACGATGCTTTGAGATACTACAAACAGGCTTATGGTCAACAAAAAACCGGTGATGTTGCCTACAACATCGGAATCATACTCGCCGGCAATGCCAAGAGAGATCCTTCAGTCTCTCCTGAAGCCATAAATTATTTGCTCGATGCCAGTTTTCTCTCTCCTCCCAACTCAAAAAAAGCCATGCAGCTCGCTGAATCATTATTTTTCACTTTCAATAGAGACCTCAAATACAATGAAACAGTCAGAGATATCCAGAAAAAGAATAAAGAGCTCGAGGATCAAACCAAGGAGTACAACACGAGATTCGGGGACAAAGAAGATGATGAGCTGTCCGATGTAGATAAAAGAATGATGAGAATCATGGAGCAGGACATCGAAGCTTTGCAAAAAGAAATTGAAGAACTCTTGGTCAAACAGAAAGCCGCGCTAGATCAATTCAATAAACTTCTCGCCGAAGCCAAGCGGAGACTGGGTATCAGATAGAATTCACTGAGCCCTGCTTGGATTCGGAAGAAGCCAACTTCAAAGCCAGAATCTCATCCTTTCTGACAACAGAAAATAAAGATTCGGCTCCACAAACTACTCCTGATTTTCAGCCATGAATTGTCAATTGAACTTTTCCCGTTCCTGTTATATTATCCTCATAGACACAAGAATGGAAGAAGCGACCTACAAAGGGAGCTATGAAAAAAAAGGGGACAGGCCCCTTTTTTTTCGAGAAGAGGGACAGCCCCTATCTTCCTCAACAAAAGGACTGAAAGGGACAGTCCCTGAAAAAAAGGGGCCTGTCCCCTTTTTTACCCTTTTTTACTTTTTTATCATTTTTCTTCTGATATCAAACTGGGGTCCATGAGCGCCAAACATCTTTCCCTCAAGCAGGCGGAACAAAAGATTAAACAATTAAAAAAAGAAATCACCTATCACGAAAAAAAATATTACGTCGACAGCGATCCTCAAATCTCCGATTTCGAATTCGACATGCTTGTGAAAGAGCTTGAGGAACTCGAAAACCAGTTCCCCGAATTGGTCACACCTGAATCTCCCACGCAAAGAGTTGGAGAACAACCGATCTCTGGATTCGTTTCTGTTGAACACAGTACTCCCATGCTCAGCCTGGATAACTGCTACAGCTTTGAAGAGCTGAAGGACTTTGAAGAAAGAATAAAGAAAATCATTCCTAATGAAAAAATCGAATACATAGCTGAACTCAAAATAGATGGTTTGGGCATATCTGTCATCTATCGTGACGGCAACTTTGCGCGAGCCGTGACACGAGGAGACGGATTCAGAGGCGATGACGTGACCCACAACGTCAAAACGATCCGGAGTTTTCCACTCCGGATCAAGGAAAACCATGATGTCGAAGTCCGGGGAGAGGCCTTCCTTCCTTTTCAGTCCTTCCGGAAAATAAACCAAGAACGTTCTAAAAAAGGAGAACAAATCTTTGCTAATCCCAGGAATGCAGCAGCAGGTTCTCTCCGGCTTCTCGACCCAAAAGAAGTGGCTTCGAGACATCTGGATGTGTTCCTCTACTCTATCTTCACGGAAGGGAAAGAACAAAAAAGTCAATGGAACAGCCTTCAGAAACTTAAAGAACTGGGCTTTAAGATCAACCCCCACTCCAAACGCTGCTCTTCTCTAGAGGAAGTTCTCTCCTTCTGGAAGGAATGGAGTGAGAAGAGAGACGACATGGATTATGATGTTGACGGCGTCGTGGTCAAGGTCGACTCCACCAGACAACAAAGTAGTCTGGGCCATACGGCCAAGTTTCCCAGATGGTCTATCTCGTTCAAGTTCCCCGCCAGGCAGGCCACGACACAGATTAAAGACATCAAGATTCAAGTCGGAAGGACCGGAGCACTCACTCCCGTGGCTGAACTGAACCCTGTGAAACTTTCAGGAATCACAATCAGCCGTTCGACTCTTCACAATGAAGATGAAATCAAAAGAAAAGACATAAGGATCGGAGATTACGTTCTCATCGAGCGAAGCGGAGATGTTATCCCGAAGGTCGTCTCCGTGATGAAGGAGAGACGCACGGGAAAAGAAATCCCGTTTGTTTTTCCATCCAAATGTCCAGTCTGTCAATCATCCGTCTTCAGACCGGAAGGCGAAGCGATTTCGCGATGTGAGAATCCCTCCTGCCCAGCCAAACTGGGAGAATCTCTTCTGCACTTTGCCTCACGCCGGGCCATGAACATTGAAGGCTTAGGAGAGGCCTTGGTCGACCAGCTCGTGGATAAAAACCTCGTAAAGACTCTTCCAGACCTCTATTCTCTGAAGCTTGAGGATTTGGAATCACTTGAAAGGATGGGCTCGAAAAGCTCTCAAAACCTGCTGGACGAAATCCAAGAATCAAAAAAGATAGACCTGCCCCGGCTGATTTTCGCCCTCGGGATAAGATACGTGGGAGAACGGACAGCCCAAGCGTTGGCATCTCGATTCAAAGACCTTTTGATTTTATCCAAAGCGACTTTAGAGGAACTCGTTCAGGTCGAAGACGTTGGGCCTAAAGTGGCTGAGAGCGTTGTTTTCTTCTTCAAGCAACCCGAAAATATCGAACTCATGGAAAAGCTGAAAAAAGCAGGATTAAGATTCTCTTATATAAAAAAAGTAAAACCGGGCGAACTTCCTCTGTCAGGACAGACTTTTGTTCTCACAGGCAAGCTCTCTGAGCTGACAAGAGAGGAAGCGGAAGAAGCCATCGAAAATCTGGGGGGAGGCGTGACTTCATCAGTCAGTCGTAAAACGACTTATGTAGTGGTGGGCGAGTCTCCTGGCTCGAAGCTCGAAAAAGCTCAAAAACTGGGGATTCCAACACTGGGAGAAAAAGAATTCTCAAAGCTCGTTGGGAAAGGCTAAGTTTTTTTCTTTTTCTTCTTCTTTAAGGGGAGCACTCCCTTCAATCCTTTTTTCTTTTTGGAAGTTTCTGTTAATCCTAAAGCCTTACGAGCCATCTCATGTTCGGGGTCTATATCCAAAGCTTTTTTAAATTGTTTTTTTGCTTTAACAGAAAGTCCCTCCTGGTTATAAAATTCACCCAAAGCAACAAAGAGTTCCGCATTCCAGGGCTCTAATTCAAGAGCCTTGTGGAAGTCCTCTTCTGCTTTCTCGTTAAAGGAGGGAACTTTAGACTCAGATTTTGCGAGAAACAAGAAATAATTTGCTTTATTGCTCTTTATCCGAATCGCTTCCTCAAAACAGACCAAAGCTTCCTCATATTTTCCCCGGTTATACAGGCTTTTTCCCTGCCGGAACTTACCATCGGCTTTCTGTCCTAACGTCTTCCGGTCCACCTGCTCCGGTTCATCCAACTTGGCATCATAATCCTGTTTTTCCCTCTCATTGTTGAGAGTCTGGAAAGCTCGAGTGATATGCCCGAACACTTCCTCGATCATATCTCTTGAGTCTTGAGGAAGCTCTCTATCGAAACGGTCTGGATGATACTTGCGTGCCATTTCAAAGTAGGACTTTTTAATCTCTTTATGAGAGGCATCTCTGGCAATATCTAAAATTTGATAATAATTCATGGACTCGATCTCTGTACTTAACTTTTCCAAATCAGCGATTTTCTTCTTTGTCTCATCATCAAGAACCTCTGGTGCCTTTTTTTCTTCTTCAACGGTCACCTTTTCTTCTTTCTTTTCTTCCAGGACTTTTTCTTTTTTCGCTATCACCTTGGCCGGCTCAGAAACTTTTTTGGCTTTCTTCTTTTTCGGGGGGACAGGCTTTATCGGCTTTTTTTCTTTTTCTGGAACTTCTTCCTCGGCTTTAACCTCTTTGACATCGACGAGTTCCAAGCAGTAAAAGAGATAAAGGCTCTTCCAGTAATATTCTGGAGGAAAGTCCATCGAATGAAAAAGCTTTTCAGCCGATGTATTCCCATCAACTGTGCGCAACAATTCCTTTTCTTCTGTTGTCAAGCGGCCCAAACTATCTGTTTTCTTGTAAAATGGAATTTTCATCTTCAAAAAATTTTCCAATTCAGGATTGTAATCCATGCGCCTGATGCCTTCCTCGATCAAATCGGGAACATCCATTTTGTATTCGAATCTCTTTTTACTGAGATCACTTCTCACTTGAAACTCAAATTTTCCGCCAAAAAGAGGGAAAATGTTCAAAGTAACTTCTCTCATCTGGAACATCAGGCCATCATTCAAATCTTCCTTGGTGAGAAGGCCTTCTTTGATCAGTGTTTTTCCGATGCTCTGTGTCGGGTCGATGTACTGGTCGATCTTCTTAAATGTTTCGACAGATATCTTCCCCAGTTTAAGCAGGATCTCTCCAAGAAGCTCCTGGGGCTGCGTGGTCTTGACCATTACTAAAATTCCCTTCTGGAAGAAGAGATATTTCTGGAGTCCTTTCTGTTTATAGACTAGACACCCGTTCTTTTTTCTGAAATGAATGTCTCTGAGGAAATATCCGATATGTTCCATTTGGGATAGGTAATATTATCTTTAAAATAAAATCACAATGCAAAAAAAAATACAAGATGTGAACTAAAAAAATAATTCTTAATTGGTCAATTGGTCAATTGGGGACGTCAATTGGGGACGTTCCCTAAGGGGACACCTTAGCTCCTGATAAAACTTTAAATTCCAATAAATTGAGACAGGGTGTCTTTGGGGATGTTCCCTAAGGGGACACTCTATCTTCCGATAAAACATTAAATGTTAACAAAAAGAGATAGGGTGTTACCTTAGGGAACGTCCCCCCAATGCTGTTTGAAAAGCCGATGAAATTGTGGTAACTTTTCCTCCATGAAAGTCGCCCTGGCTCAAATCTCTCCCCATTTGGGCAATTTGAGAAAAAATCTTGACCTTCATATCCAGTCAATCGAAAAAGCAAAAAAGAAAAAGGCTGACCTTCTGATCTTTCCTGAACTCAGCCTCACCGGTTACACTCTTATGGATATGGTCGATGATATGTCTATTGTCCCTGGAAAAAACCCGATTTTCAAGGAACTCATAGCGAAAAGCCGTGAGATCTCCCTTGTCGTGGGGTTCGTTGAAGAAATGGAGAAAGGACTTTTTTACAATTCTGCTGCGTTTTTATCTAAGGGGAAAATTCTTCATATCCACAGAAAGGTCTTTCTTCCCACATTCGGGATGTTCGATGAAGCAAGATTTTATGCTCAGGGCAAAAACTTCCACATCTTTCCTACACCTTTCGGAAACGCAGGAATGATGATTTGCAGGGACTTCCTCAGCTATGGGGCCAGCTACCTTCTCTTCGCAGGCGGAGCTGAAATCATTATCGTCATTAGTGCGGCCCCAGGACGAGGAACCGCACAAGAGGAGGCTTATGAAACAAGCCGAATGTGGGAGATTATGGGCGAAACGATCTCACGCTTCTCAACGGTGTTTCTGATTTACTGCAACAGGGTTGGGTTTGAAGATGGAAAACACTTTGCGGGCGGCTCATTCATATTCAATCCAGCAGGAGAGATGATTGCCCGGGCCGCTTATGTCGATCAGGATTTCCTTTTTTACGAAATCAATCTGGACGAAGTCCGCGAAATCCGAAAAAAATGGCCTTATAAAAGGGATGACAAACCTGAAATCATACTCGAAGCCCTAAAAAGGATTGTCAGGAAATATGAAGATTAACGGGCCTTTTGTCGAAAAAATTCTCACCGCGTTCATCAAGGATGAACTCTATAAGTTCAACTACAAAAAGGGAATCTTGGGCCTATCCGGGGGGCTCGACTCCACTGTTGGCGCTTTTCTCGCCGCAAAGGCGTTGAAGCCCAGCAATGTAATGGCTCTCATCCTTCCTTACGGAAAATCCTTCAGCAAGGATGTAAAGGATGCCCATGAAATCGCTCAGAATCTGGGTTTAAAATCAAAAACAATAGACATCTCTCCCATGGTCGATGCGTATTTTTCTAAGTATCCGACGCAAAGTCGGATTGAAAAAGGAAACAAGATGGCCAGGGAAAGGATGTCCATCCTCTACGATTTTTCTTCACGGGAAAAAGCCTTGATTTTAGGTACGAGCAACAAAACAGAGCTGCTCCTGGGTTACGGAACCATCCACGGAGACATGGCTTGCGCAATTAATCCTCTAGGAGACCTGTACAAAACACAGATCAGGCAGCTGGCCCAACACCTGGGAGTGCCCGATAAAATCATGAAGAAAACTCCTTCAGCCGGTCTATGGAGTGGTCAGACGGACGAAAAGGAACTCGGCCTCACATATGACGAAATAGATAAAATCCTCTTTCAATTAGTGGACAAGAGGATACCAAAAAAAGAAGTCATCGCCCAAGGATTCAAGAGGGAGGCGGTTGAAAAAATCATACGGTTGATCAAAAATTCTGAATTCAAGAGAAAACTCCCTCCCATACCCAAAATTTCCTCCCGAACGGTTGGCCACGACTTTCTCTATCCGTATGATTGGGACAGATAGGTCATGCGGGCGGAAGATTCTGGAAATAAGCGTTGGGGAACCCTTTTTGTGGTGGCCACCCCTATAGGGAATCTCGAAGACCTGACATTCCGCGCACTGAGAATCCTCGAAGATGTATCTCTCATCGCTTGCGAGGATACCCGCCAGACAAGAAAACTCCTGACAAAATACAACATAAAAAAATCCCTCATAAGCTATTATCATCCCAGGGAGAGTCAGAAAACACCGCAAATCATCAGTCAACTCAAAAAGGGAAAGGACGTAGCTCTGGTCACTGACTCTGGGACGCCTGGTATCTCTGATCCCGGTTATCCGCTTATCAGGGAAGCCATTGACCAGGGAATACAAATTATCCCCATTCCTGGTGCCTCAGCCCTGACAGCCGCCCTTTCTGCCTCTGGACTTCCAACCCATCGATTCATCTTCCTCGGGTTTCCTTCCCCAAAGAAAGTGGCTACAAAAAAGCTTCTTTCCTCCTTGAAAAACGAGAAATCAACTCTTGTGTTCTATCTTCCAACCAGAAGGTTCTGTTCTTTTCTCCAAACTGCCCTAGAAACTTTAGGAAACAGACAAGTGGTTATTGCCAGAGAACTGACAAAAGTTCATGAGGAGTTTATCAGGGGAACAGTCGAAGAACTGATTATCCGCCTGAAAAAAAGAGAGTTGAAGGGAGAAGCCACTGTCCTTATCCAAGGATCTGAGTGAGTCATTAGGGGGAGTCATTAGAGTCGTTCCCCAAGGGAACACCCAATCTCGTCATATTAATCCCTAAATCACAATCAAAAGATAAAACGACGTTCCCTAGAAAAACACCCATTCTCATCATATGAATCCCTGAGATCCCATCATAATATGGAAGTGAGGTGCTTTCCCCAAACACTATTACATCCAATAGGCTACTTAAGCGCCAAGAAAAGTTAAGAATTGGGGATGTTCCTCAGGGGGATATCTCATTACTCCTGCAAACTCGATTTCGAAATAAAGAGGTGTCCCCCTGGGGGACGTCCCCATATACTTAGGGAACATCCCCATATATCACATACAATATCTCATCTTCTAGGCTGCTTAAGCCCCAAAAAAGCTAAGGTGGTACCTTGGGGAACGTCCCCAATTAAATTGGGGAACGTCCCCAATTACAATTAAATTTTTATAAAATACTTGACAAATAGGCACTAAGATATTATATTATAAAGGCACTAAGATATTAAGGAGGTAAAGATGAATATAATCAGATGGGATCCTTTCAGGGATCTCACAACCTTACGAGAACGAATGAATCGGCTTTTTGAGGATGTTTACACATCTCGAGGAGAAGAAAAGGATTTGGTTGCCAGCACATGGAATCCCTCAGTTGACATCTACGAGACAGAAAACGCGCTGGTTATGAAAGCTGAACTTCCGGGCGTTGACGAGAATGATATCGAACTCAAAATCGAGGACAGCACGCTCACTCTCAAAGGCGACAGAAAGCTCGAAAAGGAAACAAAGGAAGAGAATTATCACAGAATCGAACGATCATACGGTTCGTTCTACAGATCTTTCACACTTCCTCAGAACATCGACCAGAATAAAATTAAAGCAGAGAGTGAAAATGGAATCCTGAAGGTCACCCTACCCAAGAAAGCGGAATTGAAGCCCAAGAAGGTGAAAATCCTCAAACCAAAAAGCGCATCAAAGAATCAGAAGTAAAACATTTACTCATACCATTACCCATCGCGAGCGCCCACGGTCAGAAGATCGGGGCGCTTTTTCTTATCTAAAACGGGAGAAATCTCAGGCTTGGGCCAATGTCAGTGCTCTCACTTCCTTGGCGCCCGCCTCTTTCAACACCATGCTGCATTCTTTGACCGTGGAACCGGTCGTGTAGACATCATCCACAAGAATGACAATTTTCCCTTTTATTTTTCTTTTATCGATAACACGAAAGGCTCCGGAAACATTCTTTTTTCTCTCTTCTGTCTCGAGGAAAGTTTGAGGGAGCACATTTTTTACCTTGACCAGTACGCCCTCTTCCAGCTTTATCCCCTTTATCCCGGCCAATCCAGCGGCAATAACCTGAGCTTGATTGAAACCTCTCTTTTTTTTCCTTTTAGGGTGAAGAGGGACAGGAATGATGACATCCGCTTTCCACCAGATATTCTCTTCTTTTCCCAGCCTGCGGAAAACGAGACGGGCAAAATCTCCCCCCAGAACTTGAAAACGGCGGTACTTGTAGAGAAGAATCGCATCCTTCAGTTTCCCCCTGTACCGGCCAAAGGAACGATGGTAAGTGAAGTGTGGTCTTTTATCAAGACAATCCTGACAGAGATGCGGCTCGGCGCTTCCTTCGAAAAACCGTCCACAGCATAAGCAGTAAGATGAGGAAAAGGGAATCATTTTTTCCCAGCAGGAGCGACAGATGACTCTTTCCTCAGGAGATTCAAGTAGAGAAGAGCACAGTTCACAAAAGGAGGGGAAGAAAACAAGCTCGGCTAATTTTGCAATTGAGGATACTTTATTCCGGAGAAAAGATATCAAGATTCTTCTTCTGCTTTTTCCTGACACTCAATGCAGTGAGGAGCCCAGGGAACAGCATCCAGCCTTTTTTTACTGATGGTCTTCTGGCACATCTGGCAGATTCCGTACTCATTCTTCTCGAGCCTCTTCAAGGCTTCATCTATCAGGAGCAACTGCTCACGCTCAGCATTGGATAGGCTCAGCAGGAACTCCTTGGTGTAAGAACTTTCTGCTTTATCGACTATATCCTGGGCGATCCCGGATTCGACTTCTTTACTTTCGTTGTAGACCTCGCTCAACTTGGCAACGATCGCTTCTTTCTTCTCCAATAGTGTTTTTTTATATTTTTCTCTCTCTGATTTATTCAAAATACCCCCCTATTTGGCATATTGTCTTTCTTTAATAATCATTAAGGAGCGATATATCTGCTCCAGGAGCATGATGCGGCTCAATTCATGAGAGAAAGTCATTTGAGAAAGAGAGAGAAGGATGTCTGCTTTTTTCAAAATCCTCTCCTCCAATCCCAGAAATCCTCCAACGACAAAGGTGATGGCTCGAGCTGAACTGGTAGATAACTTCCTCAAAAACCGCGCCAATTCGATAGAACTCATTTCCTTTCCTTCATGAAATAGGCAGATAATATAATCATTTTTAAAGTGTTTTTCAAGCTCAGATGCCTCGATTTCTTTGATTTTCTGGGCGAATTTTTCGGGAAGATTTTTGGCCGTTTTTGTCTCGATGATTTCGCATTTTTCTAGTTGATTGATCCGCCCCAAGTAAAATTCCTGCAATCTCCTTAAATCCGTATTCCGTGTTTTTCCTGGCCATAGAATTCTTATTCTCATGCAATGCGACTAAACACACTCACTTCTAAAAAATTGTCCATAAACAATAATGATTCAAAAAGGAATTGTCAATATTTTTTTTATTAAGATAAGTTTCAAGGGGACAGGCTCGACATTCGACATTTTTTCATGGATCGATCTTGGCAGGATTTTTTTATGCGAAACAATCAAAAAACATGTGAATAAGATATATTTAGGAAGAGTCGAATGTCGAGCCCTGACTTAACCAATCAATAGTTGAGTTTCGGGGCATCCCCCCATAATTTTTCCAAAGAATAATATTCTCTCGCATCCTTGGAAAAGATATGCACAATAAAACTCCCAAAATCCATCAAAATCCACTCTGCACGCTCTCTACCCTCAACACTCAATGGTTTGACATTATTTTGCTTTAACTCTTTTTCGACACTCTCGTAAATGGCCATATTTTGCCGGGAAGAATTGCCATGCAGGATGACAAAAAAATCAGTGAAAGACGCTATTCCTCTTAAATCCAGGATAATAAGCTCTTCCCCTTTTTTTGCCAAGCTGGCTTTGACCGAAGTCTTCACTTCAGGTGGCAGGCTCCTCTTGGTCATTCTTTGTTTTGACTTTTCTCCAGTCATGATCTCACTCTGATAAAGGTTATTTTCTTTGATATAGGCTTCCACCTCAACCGGAACCATTGTTTGGATGGATTCGCCTCTCTTGATTCTTTTTCGGATGTCAGTCGAAGCAATGTCCAATGCATCTATCTGCATAAGGAAGATTCTATAAGAGAGAAGCATATCATCATCTAAATCTTCAGATTCAGATAGTTCGCATATTTCATCTCTATGGATTTCCCTGATTGCTGTCTTGGCTTCTTTCAAATGAAATCCAGGCCGACTGATGACCACAAAAAAACACTTCTCAAGCACTTTTTCGTAATTTTTCCATGTATCGATTTCTAAAAAAGCATCCATGCCGAGGATAAAGAATACCTGCGCGTTCGGGTAAAGCTTTTCGATCTTCCCCAGAGTAATGATCGAATAGGACTTCTCTTCGGCATCGACTTCAATGGAAGAAGGAACAAAATGAGAATGGGACTGAAGAGACAGCTCGACCATTTTCAACCGATGAGAGGGAGAAGCGATTTCTGTGGAATCCTTATGAGGCGGAATGTAAGAAGGAATAAAAAGAATTTCATTCAGGGACAACCTTTTTTGAACAATCTCCGCAGCCCTTATATGTCCCGAATGGATGGGATTAAACGTGCCTCCAAAGAGCCCGATTCTCTCTTTTTTCATAGTTTACTCTGGCTTCTCCTTTAATCGGTCCAGGGTTCTGGCTAATTCATTCACCAGCTTTCCTAATCCCTCTTTCTTGAGTGCAGAGATGGTAAAAAACGGAAGACCTTCTTCTCGGGCCAGTTTTTTCAAATCCTCTAATCCATCCTTCTCTTCTTTGAGGAGGTCAATCTTGTTTGCAGCCAGGATTTGAGATCTTTTGACCAGTTTCGGGCTGAACGCCTCGAGTTCTTTCAGGACGGTTCTGTAATCCTGGATAGGATCCCTTCCTGTGTAAGGCGACACATCAATGAGATGGAGTAATATTTTCGTCCGTTCCACATGCCTCAAGAATTTTGTGCCCAAGCCGTGTCCTTGATGGGCCCCTTCGATCAATCCGGGTATATCGGCGATGACAAAACTCCGGAGCTCGTCCATATCCACAACGCCCAAATTCGGAACGAGTGTTGTGAATGGATAATCGGCGATGGCTGGCTTTGCCGCTGAAATCTTGGATATCAGAGTGGATTTTCCCACATTCGGAAAACCCACCAGTCCCACATCAGCAATGAGTTTGAGCTCAAGGATAAACTCTTTCTCTTCTCCTAATCGGCCCTCGCCCCATTCTCTGGGGGATTGATGCGTCGACGACGCAAACGAGGCATTCCCCCTTCCACCTCTTCCTCCCTTGACGATCAAATATTTCTTGTCCGGGGAGACAAAATCAAAAAGGACTTCTTCCTTATCCTTTTCTCTGACAATGGTCCCAACCGGAACTCTCAGAAAAAGGTCTTCTCCTCTTTTCCCCTGGCGGTTCCCCCCCTCTCCATGCGCTCCTTTACGGGCTTTGTTTATGGGATGAAACCGAAAAAAGGCGAGCGTGTGGAGGTTTTCATCAGAAATCAGATATATGCTTCCCCCGTCTCCACCTCGACCGCCATCCGGCCCGCCTCGAGGAACTCCCCTTTCTCTCCTGAAACTCACACAGCCGTTACCGCCTTTGCCCGCACGAAGAGTTACTTTGACTTGGTCAACAAACATATTGAGTGGAGACTGAACCTCCTAGGAAGGAATCACAGAGACAAACTTGGCCTTTTTACTTTTTCGTTCAAAATGGACAGTCCCTGTAATTTTGGCGAAGAGAGTATCATCTTTCCCTCTTCCCACATTCATTCCAGGTTTAAACGGCGTGCCTCTCTGGCGCACAAGGATGGAACCAGCCGTGACATACTGTCCAGCGTACCGTTTGACTCCCAGTCTCTTTGAATGACTTTCCCTTCCGTTCTTGGCACTTCCACCTGATTTTTTATGCGCCATTTTATTTCTCCTTCTTTGCTGTTTTGGCCTTAGCCTTGGCAGGGGCTTTCGCGGCTGGCTTCTTTTTCGAAGCTGCCTTTGCGGCCGGCTTATCCGGTTTAACGGCTTTGGATTTGGCAGGAGCCTTGGCTACCTTCCTCACCGGAGCCTTTTTTTCTTCCTTTTTCGGAGCTTCTTTTTTCACTTCTTTGGCTTTTGGTGCACTCACTTTTTTCTTCGCTTCGGGAGCTGGTTTCTTAACTTCCTTTTTGACCGCTGGAGCCGGCTTTGCCTTGGGGGCAGCCTTCAATTCAGAAACGATCTGCTCGATCTTTATCCGGGTGAGTTCCTGTCGGTGTCCTCTCTTCTTCTTGTACTGCTTTCTTCTCTTCTTCTTGAAAACAATGACCTTCTTGTCCTTGAAATTCTCTATGATCTCTGCTTTGACCAGAGCATTCTTGATATGCGGTGTCCCGATCAGTGTCTTCCCTTCCTCATCTACGAGGAGGACCTTGTCAAAAGTGACTTTCTGGCCTTCTTCCTGGTTGAGTTTTTCAACAGCAAGAACATCGCCTACCTGGACTTTGTACTGTTTTCCACCGGTTTCAATGACAGCAAACATCTTTTTACCTCTAATATAATGTCTTATGAGAAAATGAGGGAATCTAACTTTAACATATGACTATCTTTATGTCAACTGGGGTATTTCTTGACAAAAAAGGCGCTTTACTCTAATTTAATGAAGTCATTTCAAGACAAAGGATTAGAAAGAACGGGCGGTTAGCTCAGCGGTAGAGTACCGGNNTCACTGGTTCGAATCCAGTACCGCCCACCAAAGATTATCCTATGTCTTTGGGGAAAATTTCCACCTTCGTTAGTTTTCTTTCCCAGTTATAGGTTGATGAAAAAAAGCCTCTCCGTTTCCGAAAATAAATGGTGATGTTTCATCTCAAAAGAAGGATTTGATTAAATGGTTCGAGAGTTATAAAGTTATATAAAAATGGAGGGATTGATGGAAGAAAAACTTCTATTAATATTGTTAGGCGCAGGTTTAGGATTTCTTATCAAATCCTATTCGGATCGAACACAGCAGGTTAGGAATAAAAAGAAACAGGAAGAAAAACAAAAAAAAGAAGACCGTCGTGTTTTCACCAAAATACTGGATAAGCTCTCGGAATTCATGGAAATGGCTGAACCGGGAAAAGGTGAAAAATCACCCATTCAATACATGGATGAATTATTCAGTCTCAGTTTTAAAATACAGCATGAAGAGAACAAACTATTTGCCAATGAGGTCCAATATTTCGTTCAAGAGCACAGGGAATATGACCCATCATTTTATAAATCACTGCGCGAAGATATTGAATCATTAAAATCAAAGCTCGATGGAATGCTCAAATACGGATAGAAATAAATAAAAGGCCACTCATTAAAAAGAGTGCATGAGGATATTTAATAAGGGGGAAGGCCGGATCAGTCCCAGTCCGGATGACAGGTGGAGATTATGGCCCTGAAGCGGGCATTCCAGCGTTCATCCTCCTCATAGCAGCCTGCTTTTTTATCACTCGCTGGAGAAAAATGAGGGGGGTTCCTGAAATGAACAAACTCTGGGATAATTATAAAAAGGGATTAAATTGACAGGACTTCAGATAATAGATAAGATTTCTGTTCTTGAACATCATTACTGCTTCTCCTGGTGTGTATTTTGACTGAACAGAGATCAACTTCTCACAACCCACCCTTCATGCTTACTCTGGATAAGCCCGGCTGAAAACTATGGAAGATCGAGCAAAAACAATATTCTCTGTTCTCTGGCGTGCGGCGTGTGTCCTGTTATCTCTTTTGGGAATCGCTCTCTTTATTTTTCTTTTTATTCCCATCATGAACGTTTTCTGGTTCATTCTTTCGCCAATTGTGTTTGCCATGTACCAACTCCCGGCAGTCTATTTATTCTGGCGCTGGAAAAGATGGAAAGCACGACAAATGGACACAGATGAAAGGCAAGAATCATGAATTTAAGCTGGCTTGATATCGCGTTTTTCTTAGCATTCATCTGCTTTGTCGTTGGGATCAGCCTGTACAAGAGCCGCAAAAAGAAGGAAACGAGCGAGGATTATTTCCTGGCAGGCCGAAGCCTTTTCTGGTATCTGATCGGTTTCTCTCTCATCGCATCCAACATCTCCACTGAACAGTTTGTCGGGATGTCCGGGCAGAGCGCCGGGCATGTCGGGATGGCTGTGGCGAGTTACGAGTGGATCGCTGCCATCACTCTCGTTTTTGTGGCTGTCTTTTTCCTGCCCAAGTTCCTCAAAATCGGCATTTTCACGATACCGGAATTCCTCGAACACCGGTACAGCCCGATCCCTCGCGCCATCATGGCTTTTTACACTGTAATCATCTACGTAGCTGTCACCATCGCCGCTGTCCTCTATTCGGGAGGCCTGACACTGCACACTATTTTCGGGATGGACCTGACATTAGCGGTGTGGATCATCGGGATCATTGCCGCTTTTTACACGACTTACGGCGGACTCAAAGCGGTTGTCTGGGCAGACCTCATCCAGGGCTCTGCATTGATCATCGGCGGAGGAATCACCATGGTCCTCGGATTCATTGCCGTCGGAGGTGTGAATAACTTTCTTCAGACCAATGCCGACAGGCTTCACATGGTTCTTCCCGCAAACCACATAGAAATCCCCTGGACAGCGCTTCTCCTCGGAATCTGGATCCCTAACTTCTACTATTGGGGTCTGAACCAGTACATCATGCAGAGAACCCTCGGCGCCAAGAGCTTAAAGCAGGGACAGGTGGGTGTGATCTTTGCCGCCTGGCTGAAACTGCTGATTCCGTTCATCGTTGTCTTCCCGGGTATTATGGCGCTCCAACTCTATAAAGACCAGCTGGTCACTGCCGACGCGGCCTATCCTCTTTTGATCAAGAACCTGATTCCCGCCGGTCTGAAAGGCTTCATGTTCGCCGCCATTTTTGGTGCGGTCATGAGTTCTCTCGACTCCATGCTGAATTCGGCATCTACCATATTCACCATGGACCTCTACAAGCGTCACTTTAAAAGGGACGCCTCTCCCCAATCCCTGATATTGATCGGACGCGTCATGACATGCGCTTTCGTGCTGATAGGATGTCTCATCGCTCCTCATCTCGGCCATCCTAAACTCATGGGGATTTTCCACTACATCCAGGACTTCCAGGGGTATATATCGCCCGGGATTCTTGCAGCTTTTGTCTTCGGGCTGATATTCAAACGGGCTCCGTCTTCAGCCGCAATCACGGCTTTGATATTGAATGTTCCGGTGTACGGAATCCTCCATCTGAGTTATTTTGACCACATCGTCTTCCTGAATAAAATGGCCATCACCTTTGCCATATTGATACTAGCCATGACACTCGTCACCATTCTGAAGCCGCTTCCGGAACCGAAAACTTTGCCTTCGACAGGCGGCATCGACATGAAGCCTGCCTCATCTATCCTCTGGCTGGGGATTGCGGTGATCACAGTAACTGTTATTCTCTACATAATATTCTGGTAAAAAAAAGGGGACAGGCTACTTTTTCTGTGGGGACTGTCCCTTTCAATCCTTAATTTAAGAAGAAGAGGGACTGTCCCCCTTCCCCAGAAAAAGTAGCCTTTCCCCTTTTTTAGATAATGAGGCGGCGTTCGTCCTTGACGACGTTAAGCACAAAATGAGTGACTGTCCTATCCACATATTTCTGGGCAAGGATTGTCTTTATAAATTTATTCAAATCTTCTCTACCCTTGAAATGGGCAATCACTATTGAATCCCACTCTCCTGTCACATCATATATAGCCAAGACATGCGGGTCCTCGGCAATTTTTTCCTGCGCCTCTATGAGTTTCCCGTGAGAAATTCGCAAAGCGATAACCGCCATCACAGTGAATCCGAAGTATTCCGGGTCAAGCACCGGAATATATCCCTTTATCGCCCCCTGCTCCTCGAGTTTTTTTATCTTATTGATCACAACGGGAGCTGACGTCCCGATCTCCTTGGCGACTTCGCGAAAGCTTTTCCTGGAATTCTGATTCAGGGCTCTGATTATCTTTAATTCCAATTCTTCCACCATTAACTCTCCTTTTTATTTGTAAATCATATTAGCAAAATAATTAACAAATGTAAATATATAGTCAAAAATATCTTGACATTTGAAATTATTTTTATAATATTTGTAGAATAATGATAATTGATAGCGCACTTGAAGCCAAACTATACACAAGGGAATCAATAGAGCTCCCCGGTATTATAAAAGATAGGCTCCCCAGAATTCAATCGGTTTATCAACCCGAAAGTGTCCGCGATATTCAAGAGCTGTTTTCCCGTTGTCAGAAAAACAGGGTCTCTTTGATCCCCCGCGGAGCCGCCACTTCTGGAATTGGCTGCATCACCCCTCTCAAAAAGTCAATCATGGTCGACCTCACTCCTCTAGATCAAATCATAGATTTCGATAAAAAAAAGAAAACAATCTGTGTGGAAGCAGGTATCCGATGGTGGGAGGTGAAACACTTTTTGAAGACACATTCTCTCGACCTCTACACTTGTCCTTCCAGTCTGTTCTCCACCGTAGGGGGCTGGCTGGCAACCGGTGGCTACGGGATAAACAGTTTCCGCTACGGTCATCTCTCCAATTTGGTTGATTCCATAGAAATCGTCACCCCTCGTAAAAATAGATGGGTCAACCGGAATGACCTGGAATTCAAATATTTCTCGGGGACCGAAGGCCAGATGGGAATAATCAGCAAGGTGAAGCTAAAGGTCCGTGAATCCCGCGCTTCTAAATCTTTCCTGATTTTTTTCAGTTCGCCTGCGGAAGCTGTTAGATTCCTCTCCGCGACGCTGAAGTCTCTCCAGGTGTCACCTCTCCACATCTCTTATTTTGACCGGTTCCGAATCGCGCATAAAAATCATTGGCTCAACGGAAAAGCATCCTTTCCTGAGACAGAAGCTTTGCTTTTGACATTCGAAGACCGACCGCCTGAAGATGAATTGGCCAGCCTTGTCCAAAGAAAAAAGGGGAAACTGGCTGATGAGCATTTCGCTTCGTTCGTCTGGAATGAGAGATACTTTCCCTTTTCCATAAGGCATTTCTATCCAGCCATTCTGGGGAGCGAGATACTCCTTCCGGTTAAAAATCTCGACCATTACATTTCAAGGACAAGAAATTTCGGCAGAGACTACGGCCTTTCGCTCTCGACTGAAGCGACACTGGTCAATTCAGACGAGGCTGTGGTCTTCACGATCTTCCCCTCCGATCCGAAAAAAACCAGCCATTTTGTTCATCTCTTCCTGACATACTCTCTGGCTCATATCGCTCTCCAATCCAGAGGAAAGCCTTACGGAATCGGAACTTGGAACCTCCCGCTGATGAAAAAATTATTCTCGAAAAAAGAAAAAAAAGAGTACAGAGCATATAAAGAAGAATCAGACCCGGAGAATCTGGTCAATCCCGCCAAATCATTATCTCCTGACTTTCCTTTTACAAACCTGTTGAAAGCCGTTTTTTCGTCAAGCCGACTGTTCGCCAACGGCTTCCCCCTGCTCAAACCTTTTCTCAGAATCTCGAGCAACGGATCCCCAAACGGAAAATACGGACTCTCCACGCCAGAAGCCTGCGCCAACTGCGGAGCCTGCATCCCTGTCTGTCCCGCGTACATGATGAAAAAAACCGAACTCGTCACCGCCAAGGGAAAGCTCTTTCTGATGAAGAATCTCTTGAAAGGTTCGTCACTACCCCAATCCACAACGGAGAACGTCTTTTACTGTCTCCACTGTCATCTCTGCGAGCACGTCTGTCAGAGCAAGCTAACCCTGACACCGGTCTGGGAGAAGCTTGAGTCAATCGTGGAAAAAATACACGGACGTCCGGAAGGCAAAATCAAAGCGTTCATAGAACAGATGGAATCTCATCCGGCGTACACTCAGCTCTTAGAGACCTTCGGGATAGCCCCTCATTCCATCCATAAGGAAACACAGAATGTATGAGAGATTTCACATAGATACCTCTCCCGCAAAACTGTTCTCCACCCAAATCGGGAAGTTCGAGATCATCCGAAAGGATAACTGTTTCAACTGCGGACAGTGCATGACACACTGCATCTACGACGTCCATAAGAGAGATGACAGCGACCCGCGGAAAATGGCCGAGCCTGTCAGTCATATGTGCAAAAACTGTTTTTCATGCATCCAAAACTGCCCTCAACAGGCACTCGAGATGGTGAAAAACAAAGAATATGAATCTCTGGGGAACGACTACTGGACTCCCCATAAAATCCTCACCATCTGGAACGAGGCGGAAGAAGGGAAGATTCCTGTGTATGGCGCAGGCTTCCGCGGCCGATTCAAAGGCTCAGGCTTCGACAACATATGGACGGACATGTCGGAAATCGTCCGTCCGACAAGGGATGGAATCCATGGAAGGGAGTATATCGCCACCGCGGTTGACCTGGGAAAAAAGCTCCCCTTGATATCTGACTTTACAAAGCTCGAAAGCCCCCATCTCCTCGAAGTTCAAGTCCCGATGCTCTTTGACACAAATCCACTGGGACACCGTTTAGAAAATATTATTATCGCCGTTGTGACGGCAGCCCATCAGGTCCAAACATATGCGTACGTCAACATTGAAGATTATTTTAACGAACTCAAACCTTATCTCGGATCGATCGCCTTCCGCTTTCCGCTCGATAAAGCCCATCACATCGATTCCGTTCCCTGGAAAAAAGTGAACCTGATCGAAATCATTCTTCCCAGGGAATTCTCAACCTCAGAACTCGAAGGACTTCTCAATAAACTCAAAAAGCACAATCCAAGCGCACTGCGCTCACTCGGATTGCCCAGCCATCATTTATCCGAAGAAATCTTAGGACTGATCAGATCCTCTTCCGTTGATTTCCTGAACCTCTGCGCCGACAATCAAGGCCAAAGCCCTGAAGAAGACCTGTTTATCAGCGAGTCAATAAGGAAATTGCACCTCAACCTTGTCAAAAGGCACATGAGGGATGAAATCACACTCTTGGGAAAAGGGGGGATCGCCGCGGCTGAACATGTCCCGAAAGCCATTATTTGCGGGGCAGATGCCGTGATTCTGGATTTATCTCTATTGGCGGCCACGGGATGCCGAGTCTGTGGTACGTGCCAGATGAATAGCTGCCCGGCTGAACTGAAGACACTTGACCCAGAAATTGCCTCCCAGCGAATCATCAACATGACATGCGCCTGGCGAGACCAGCTCCTGGAAATTCTGAGCGCCATGGGCATTAGGGATGTGAGACGACTGCGTGGTGAGGTGGGGCGAGCAATGTTCTACGAAGAGATCGAGAAAGAATCTTTTAGTTTCATTTTTGAGGAAAGAACTCTGTTCAAATGAAAAACGAAGGAATGACGCATAGACAGCCCGGATACCGAAGCCAAATCAGCAAATACCAGATCTCTCTCAGTGATGACTGCTTTCACTGCGGACTCTGTGTTGAACTCTGCCCCTATGAAGTCTTTGAACGGAGAGAAGGATTCAATCATGTGACAGCGCCGAATTCTCCCCGCTGCGAAGGACCAGACTGCACAGCTGGCTCCTACCATTGTGCAACACAATGCCCGGTAGAGGCCATCAAGATTGAGATGGATCCCCAATGGAAAACTCTCGGGGATTTCCGCTGGACTCCGGAATTGATCGTCTCGACATGGCATCAGGCAGAAACAGGTGAGACTCCCAACGGAAACATGGAGTACCGCATCGGCTCTTCTGGAGGTGGATTTGACCGCTTTGAATTCATGGCCGAAGAGTCGACTCCGGTGTCCACCGCCGAAATCGAAAGCATCGATACATCCCTAAGTCTTAACCATCGGAGAGAAGGCGCTACAATTGAAATCCCTGTTCCCTGGTACGGGGCAGGAATGTCTTTCGGTTCAGTGAGTCTTCCCACAATGCTTGCCCGGGCCATGTCGGCAAAGGTCTGGAATACATTCACCTCCACCGGAGAAGGCGGATATCCGGATGAGTTGATTCCTTATAAAGACCATGTCATCACTCAGATCGCCACAGGACTGTTTGGCGTGCGGGAAGAGACGATCCAGAGAGCACGGATCATCGAATTCAAATACGCCCAGGGAGCCAAACCCGGCCTGGGAGGACATCTGCTGGGGGATAAAAACACGCCAGGCGTGGCGAAAAAGAGGGAGGCTGTCCCCTGGACCTCACTTTTTTCTCCCTTTCCTTTCCACAGCGTCTATTCGGTCGAAGACCATAAAAAACATATCGATTGGATCAAGACAATAAATCCTGACGCACTCATATCCGTTAAAGTCTCAACTCCTTCAGACGTCGACATGGTGGCTGTCGGGAGTTACTACGCCGGAGCCAACATCATTAACCTAGATGGGGGCTATGGAGGAACCGGCGCAGCCCCGGAAATCGCCAAGAAAAACATCGCCATGCCCATAGAATACGCCATCACCAAAGTTCACCAGTTTCTGCTTGAGGAAGGAATTCGGGACGAGGTCGTCCTGATGGCCAGCGGAGGAATCCGAACCTCCTCCGATATTGCCAAATCCATCGCTCTCGGAGCGGATGGTGTCATCATCGGAACATCAGAGCTGGTGGCTCTGGGATGCGTCAGATGCGGCAACTGCGAGAGCGGGAGAGGATGTCCCCGGGGGATTGCCACGACCGACTCTGACCTTGACCAGCTGATCGATGCTGATTGGGGAACGCAGAGGATAATCAATCTCTATTCGGCGTGGCAGAATCAGCTCAAGACGCTTCTCCATCAGTTGGGCATGAAAAGTATAAAGGAACTGAAAGGCCGGACAGACCTTTTGAGGTATATTGATGAAGACTGAGGACATAAGGCGACTGCTCGAATCCAGAGAAAAACTATCTCCACCTGCAGACCATTCCCCTAAACGAGCGATGGAAGGCGGCTGTGGAGTTGTCGGCTTGGCATGCGATGAAAAGATTTCCGGCAGACACATCATGCAGTCACTGATTCAGATGCACAACAGGGGAAACAGCAAAGGTGGCGGGATAGCAGCCTTCGGGCTCAATCCGGAGCAGCTGGGAGTCAGCCAGAAAATCCTCGATGAGGATTACATGATCCAGGTGGCCTTTCTGGATCCTGAAACCAGAAGAGAGGTGGAAAAAGAGTTCATCTTTTCCAGCCTTGAGGTTCATTCTCACACCAGGTTCCCGACCTTAAATGATTTTCGGGATGTCAGCGGCTTGGATGTCCGCCCGCCTGAAGTATGGAGATATTTCTGTCGAGTCAAAGAAGACGTTCTCAGCCATTTTATCCTCATTCATAGCCTAGAGAATATTGAAAGAGAAAAAGCAGAGGATGAATTTATCTATCAGAACACCTATGAGCTCAATAAAAAATTCTACTCTGCGCTCGGCAATAAAAAGGCATTCGTCCTTTCCCACGGACGGAACATGCTCATCCTGAAAATCGTGGGCTATGCCGAGCAGGTCATTCAGTATTACCAGCTCGAAAACCAGGACGCTCATCTATGGATCGGCCATCAAAGATATCCAACCAAAGGGAAAGTGTGGCATCCAGGGGGAGCCCATCCCTTTATGGGGATGAATGAGGCACTCGTCCATAACGGAGACTTTGCCAATTACCACTCCATCGCCGAATACCTCAGCCAGAGAAACATCTATCCTCTCTTCCTGACAGATACAGAAGTCTCTGTGCTTCTTTTTGACCTGTTCAACAGGATCTATGAATACCCCCTCGAGTACACCATCGAAGCCTTGGCTCCCACTACAGAAAGAGATTTCCATCTTTTGCCAGAGGAAAAAAGAAGGGTATACCGGGCCATTCAGGCATCCCACATTCACAGCTCACCGGATGGCCCCTGGTTTTTCATCATCGGCCAGACAGACAGGAAGGACAATAGCTATAAACTCCTGGGAATCACTGACACTTCGATGCTCCGGCCTCAAGTGTTTGCCTTCCAGGAAAACGGCGTCAATATTGGGCTGGTGGCCAGCGAAAAGCAAGCCATAGATGCCACCCTGCGCAGTCTGCACGAAGAAGACAAAAGATTTCTTCCCTATGCGGATTTCTACTGGAATGCCCGGGGCGGGAGTTACACCGATGGAGGGGCGTTTGTTTTTACGGTCAGAGAGGGAGAGCTAACCATAACAGATAAGTTCGGGAGGAAGATCTCCACAGAAAAAGAAAAGGACTGTCTGTCGGTCAACCTCTCGACTCAAACGCCTCAAGACGAAGATCTTCCAGAGAAGGTGACGGAATTCACCGGGATCATCGACAAAAGATGGATCGTTCCCATAAAGGACAGAGCCAGAGTTTTAACGGAAGCGGAAAAATATCTCAACGGGATATTCCTGTCCCTGGCAGAAAGAGAACGAGACACCATCCACCTGCATTTCACGGACTGGAGCCATAAAAGCTCATTAAGCCCCCCACACAGCCAACAGGAAGTCCTGGTTGTTAACTGTGAAGAATTCCCCTCGGAGGGAGGCCAATCTATCTCACGGTTTATCATCAAGGCGAACCAGCTCGGCTGGAAAAATTTCATCACATTCAACTGGCGAGGCCAGAGGTTCTGTGGATGCGGATTGGGGGCGGATTCGAATGATGTCCGGATAGATGTGTTCGGGAGTTCAGGCGATTACCTGGGTTCGGGTTTGGACGGCGCGGAGATTGCTGTCCACGAGAACGCTCAAGACCAGGTGGGCCAGATCATGAAAAGCGGTAAACTCATCATCTACGGAGACGTCGGACAGACCTTTATGTACGGAGCCAAAGGCGGTGAAGCTTATGTCCTGGGGAACGCTGCGGGAAGACCCCTCATCAATGCTGTCGGCTCGCCACGGGTTGTCATCAACGGCACATGCCTTGATTATCTGGCAGAGTCATTCATGGCCGGAGATCCACTGGACGGGGGAGGATTTGTGATTCTCAACGGACTCAAGTTCAATAATAATGGCGAGATCATGGAGCTCGACACGCCCTATCCCGGAAGCAATCTTTTCTCACTCGCTTCTGGAGGAGCCATTTACCTCAGAGACCCGAATTTAAAGGTTGAGCCAGGCCAGCTGAATGGTGGGCAATTCACCACGGTCACGGAGAAGGACTGGGAAGTCGTTCTTCCCTATCTTGAAGAAAACGAGAAATTATTCGATATCTCTGTCGAACGTTTATTGAGCGTGGACGGAAAAGTTCTTTCTTATAATAAGGTTTACCGGAAAGTCGAAGCCGTCGAATTGAAAATACTCTCAGGGACTCATTATTAAAAAATAAGGAGGTTCAGGCTTTGACTCCGGTTATTTTAGTCTTGTTTGACTTTCCCTCGGTCTCTCATCTCTCGATGACAAAGGAAAGGAATTCCGGATTCAGGGCCATCCTAATTTTAAGAGGTGAAAAATGCATGAATTGAAAGTCCAAGTGAAATGCCCTTACTGCAGACAGAGTTTGATGGATGAAGAAAAAACCATCGACGGCCTGCCGAGCGTTAGGGTTTTCATCCAGTTTAACGACAAGAAGGGATTACTCTATTTGAGTTCGATCTATGGCAGTTACAACATCCACTCAGAGACACACATTCCCATGGATGAAATCGTTCTCTTCTTCTGCCCCCACTGCCAATCTTCTCTATTGACGAACACCTTTTGTGAGAAGTGCAATGTCCCAATGGCCGCTTTCGAGCTGAAGCAGGGCGGGAAGGTTCAGATCTGTTCAAAACGAGGGTGCAAGAAGCACATGATCGAATTCTCGAATCTATCCCAGGAAATCTCCACCTTCTACGACGAGTATTCTGTTCGCACGAACTCATCTCGCAAAGAATAGAGCGTTTTAAAAAATACCGAAAAAGTGTTTCTTATGATAAAAACTCTCCACCTCTCAAAAAATAAAGCCCTGGCCTGACATTCGACTTTCTGAGTCTAAAGTCAAGCCCTGACCCCTAATAATAAAAAAGAGCGCCCCCGACGGGATTTGAACCCGTGCTGCCGCCTTGAAAGGGCGGTGTCCTNNTGGTGAGCCGTGCTGGACTCGAACCAGCGACACCCGGCTTAAAAGGCCGGTGCTCTCCCTCTGAGCTAACGGCCCCCTCAGAACAAAATCGTACCTATAATAATCGTGATGAAATGGTATTTATAATCGAAAGAAAGAAAAGTGTCAATATTAGTCGAGATCTTCAAATCTGAGGATTTTCCACATCCCGTGTCGGGCCAGATTTAAAGTCTCATCTCTAAGATTATATCTTTTCATAATGCACTTATAATTCTTGACACCTCCTGATACAAGCATCACCTTGATATCCACTTCCTTGGAATGGACATCCCCACTCAATTCTCTGATATTTGGAACATCACCAGCTCCGAGCGAAAAGCTTGTCACCCTTTCTTCCTGGGCAGCATTATCCTGGGCATTACTATAATCGACCTGAACCTGATCATGCCTTGCGCGTATCTCTTCGTATTTTTTTTGTAAATCATCAACTTTTCTCTGAGCAGCTCTCCTTGCCTCCCTTGTCCGTGCATTCTCCATTTCAAAAAGCGCGTCATCCACCTCGTCTTTGGCATTCATGGTGATAATAATCGATTCTTCGACTTGCTTCTTTAGCTCCAACTCTTTATTGTTCAACTCAGGCAAGCCGAAAGGCTCGACTGTTTCTTCACTCGTCGCCGTAATCTCCCAATTCGTAAACTCAGGAGAAATCGGCTCTAGAGCCATGGTCCCCATTGTTGCCCTGTCATTCATTTTTACTGCCTGAAAATATCTCTGTAAGACTTTGACTTCAGGTTTTGACTGACAACTTTGCAGAAAAAATAAAGATATAAGAAGAATAATTCCGAGCAAAGAAAGATTCTTTTTCCTCATTATTCCTCCTCCCTTATTAAACTCAATTTATTTTTTGTAATTGTACTTTTTTTTCGAATAAAAAAGCAAGCCTAAATCACCAAAATTCCTGAAAAAAATTCATTTTATCAGTGAGGTCTCATCTTTACATCCGACATTTCTGATAGATGACAATCCAAAAAACCTTTCTCTGCTCCTCAAAAAGGCAAAAATGTAAAGACAAAGACTTGTCAGACGGCGAGACACAGCTCCTTATGGCAGGATGCAAAACCATTAATACATGAGGAAAATATCATAAATTGAGACGCAATCCATATTATTTTCTCAGAAAGTACTAAATGTTGAGATTCTATGCGACTCATTCTTTTTTTTCTACACATTTTTTATTTTTTTTTGTTGACACAAGTCATTTTTCCCATTAGAATTTACTGTAATTATAAGAGAATCAATACTTTCCCTATAATTACAATAAGTTCTATAAACCGTATAGGAATGCTATCATCACAGATTAACTCGCTCGAACTCTCTCCCCGCTCTTATAATTACAACCTAAATTTTATTAAGGAGGCAAAATATGGCGGTTAAAGTCGCAGAAGAGTGGTTTGCCATCTGTGGAGGATGTGAAGTCACCATCCTTGATATCGGAGAGCCACTTCTTGACATTTTACCCAAGCTTGAGTTTGTCCACATGCCTGTCATCATGGATCATAAGCTATTTGGGCAGACTGGTGACCAATCAGGCCCTGAAATTCCTGAAGCAGATGTTGGGATTATTACTGGATCCATACGGAATGAGGAGAACAAAGCACTTGCCGAAGAAATGAGGAAAAAGTGCAAAACACTCATCGCTATGGGATCCTGTGCCTGTTTTGGCGGTGTGCCAGCTCTGGCTAATCAATTCATGCTGGATGAACTTTATGAAAAAGTCTATCGAGGTTCTAAAACCACTGATTCAGCCGATACTCCTTCTCAAGCTATCCCCCCACTCACTGATAGAGTCTATGCCTTGCACGAAGTCGTTAATGTCGACCTCAAACTTCCCGGTTGTCCGACAACGCCTGAAATGGTCGTTGATGCACTGACTGCCCTCTTGGAAGGGAAAGAACTATCACTTCCCTCAAAGAGTGTGTGCGATGAATGTCCAACGATCAGAAAAGAGAAAGCTGTGGCAAGCGTGAAAAGACCCCTTGAAGCTGTTGAATTTGAACCCGGGAAACCGCTCGATACTGTTCGGTGTTACATGGAACAGGGTTTCTTGTGCAATGGCCCAGCCACAAGATCTGGCTGCGGGGGAACAGAAAAAACACCGAGATGCATAAAAGCCTACATGCCCTGCCGTGGATGTTTCGGCCCTCTCACAGACGATGCCAATCCGATGGTGGATATGATGGGAGCTCTATCGAGCATAGGTCTCGATGTCAAACAAATACCAGATCGAGCTGCGACCTTCAACAGATTCTCAGGATCCGGTCGCTTGCGACCTCTTCCGAAAAGGAGTTAAATCATGGGAAAAACATTAACTATTCAACCCGTTACAAGACTTGAAGGGCATGCGAAGGTCACGATCCAACTCGATGATGCTGGAAATGTGAGTGATACTCAGGTCAATATCATCGAGTTAAGGGGCTTTGAGAAATTCTGTATCGGAAAACCCGTTGAAGAGATGCCGAGAATTACCACACGGATATGCGGAGTTTGCCCCTGGTCTCATCATCTCGCTTCGGCCAAAGCATGCGATGCTGTTTTTGGGGTGGATCCTCCTTCTGCGGGGAAGAAACTCAGAGAGCTGTGCAACAGCATTGCCTATATGGAAGAGCATATACTCCACTTCTATTTTCTCGCTGGAGCGGATTTTGTGCTCGGACCGGATGCGGATTATGGAGTCAGAAATGTCATTGGGATTGTCGGTGCTGCTCCTGATGTGGCGAAACAAGTAGTCAGAGTCAGACACATGGCCGCCAAGATGTTGGAGATGATTGCCGGAAAATCCATTCATCCCGCAGCAGCCGTTCCCGGTGGATTCAGTCGTCCTCTTCAAGAAGAAGAGAGAAAAGAACTGAGGAAAATGGCGGATGAATGTTTTGAGCTGGCGAAATTCTCTATGTCTTTTGCCAAAGAGAACATCTTCCCAAATTATCTAGAAGTCGTTAAAACTCTGGGTGTCATAGAAACCGGATTTCTCGGAACCGTGAAGGAAGATGGCTCACTCAATCTGTATGATGGAAATTTGAGAATGATGGCGAATGACGGATCTCATGAAGATTTCAAGGTGGCAGACTACACCGATCATATCAGCGAACATGTCGAATCCTGGTCATATTTGAAGTTTCCCTACATGAAGAAAGTCGGTGAATTTTCCATGGATTTGGATAATCCAAAGGGCATATATCGGACCAATACGCTGGCACGAATCAATGTCTGCGATAAAATCGATACCCCCTTGGCTCAAGCAGAGCTTGAAGAATTCAGAGAAAAATTCGGCCGCCCGGCCCAACTGACTCTCCTCTATCACTGGGCCAGGTTGATCGAGCTTCTCTACAACGCAGAAAATGCCATCCGACTCCTTGATGATGCGGAGATCACTAGCACAGATATCCGAAAGAAAGTGGAGCCCAGGGCAGCCAGAGGTGTTGGCAGTGTCGAAGCCCCCAGAGGCACACTGATTCATGACTATGAAACAGATGAGGAAGGACTTCTGACAAATGTCAACCTGATCGTCGGGACCACACACAACAATGCTCCGATTAACATGTCCGTCAAAAGAGCTGCCATGGACTTGATTAAAGACGGCAAATACGACCAAGGAATCCTGAATACAGTCGAGATGTCTATCAGAGCATATGACCCTTGTTTTTCATGCGCGACTCATAGGTTGGATGGAAAAATCGGGGTGAAAATCGATATCGTTGACACTGAGGGAAATACCATAGCTACATTATCCAACTGATATTTGCTCCCAATGCAATAAGGGCATTGGGAGATGCTCTTAAAACTGAAAACAAATTACTTTTTTGTGATAGGGTGCAAGTATGACGAAAATGAAAAGTGACCCGACTTTGTTGGCTGAGGTTCGGAAGTATGGCAATTTCGATCCCAACGCCTGTCTGCAGTGCGGAAGTTGCACAGTCGCATGTGATTTAACAAGCGATTCAGCTTCATTTCCCCGCAAAACATTGAGATACACTCTGTTCGGTTTGAAAAAACTCTTGAGGAGCAGCTTGGATCCGTGGCTCTGTTATTACTGCGGCGATTGTTCCACCACTTGCCCGAGAGAAACAGAGCCCGGGGAAGCAATGATGACACTCCGGCGCTATCTCACCGCCCAGTATGACTGGACTGGTTTCTCTAAAAAGATATACCAGTCCAATCTATGGCAAATTGCAGCGCTTCTTTTCTCTGCGGCCTTCATGTCGCTCCTGATCGTGCTTTTTCATGGGCCCATCGTGACTGAACGGGTTGAGCTCAACACATTTGCCCCTGCCCATACGGTTCATATATTCGACATAACCGTCGCTTCTTTAGTCTTGATCATTTTATTCTTTAATGCGTTTCGCATGTACTGGTTCACCATGCATCCGGGCAGCAGCATTAATCCGTTGAAGATAACCCAAGGACTCAAGGAGGATGGCTGGGGTTTCACCATGCATAAGGATAGTAAGGTGAAAATACCTCTCCGTGTGTTCCTCACGCAAGCCTGGACATTAGTCCTCCATGCAGCCACTCAGAAGAACTTCCTCAAATGTCCGGATAAGAGCCGCTGGATTAAACACTTCTTGCTCGTAATCGGTTACATAGTCATGTTCGCTCTGGTGGTTGTCTTCCTGGAGTGGTTCCAGACAGACAATATCTATCCCATATACCATCCGCAGAGATGGGTGGGTTACTTCGCCGCGGGTGCGCTCCTCATTTTCACTGGAGAAATCATCATAGGTCGCATCCGTAAGCGTGAGGAAATCCACAAGTTTTCTGACCTGACAGACTGGTTGTTCCCCATTCTGTTGTTTTTCATGACGCTGACCGGGATTGCCGTCCATATATTCAGATACCTTGGACTTCCGCTGGCCACGTATTATACATATGCCGTTCACTTGATAATCGCCTTTTTATGGCTCGTTGTCATTGTGCCATTCAGTAAGTGGACACACCTGTTGTACCGCTCATTGGCAGTGTACTATCAGTCGGTCAAGGATAAGGCAATACAAATGCATCTCGCAAAGGAAGGAGCTTCAGACAATGCGGCAAAATAAAACGCAGGACAAAAAAATTGGTGCGACATTAGTGGTTGGGGGTGGAATTGGGGGCATGCAGGCCGCACTTGACTTGGCCGCATCTGGCATAAAGGTTTATCTGCTGGATAATAAGCCCTCCATCGGTGGAGTGATGGCCCAATTGGACAAGACATTTCCGACAAACGATTGCGCCATGTGCACGATGGCCCCCCGATTGGTTGAAGTGGGTAGACATAAAGATATAGAAGTGATCACTCTCGCGGATATCGAAAGTATTAAAGGGACAGCTGGTAATTTCACTCTGCAAATTAAAAAGAGACCGAGGTTTGTGGATGAAGAAAAGTGTACAGGATGTGGTCTGTGCGTGGCGAATTGTCCTGTTCACAACATAATCTATGTGACACCTGAAAAAGATAAGATCGACATTTCGGCTGAAAACATAACCATCATGGACAATATCATCGAAGACTATCAAAATTCGGAGGAGGCACTCGTCCCAGTGCTGCAAAGAGCAAACGAAATCTTCAATTATCTACCCGAACCGATCTTGAAATACACCGCTGAGAAGCTAAACATGCCGTTAAGTGCCGTGTGTCGGATAGCCACTTTCTATAAGATCTTCAGCCTGGAACCTAGAGGTAAACATATAATTTCTGTCTGCCTCGGAACGGCCTGTCACGTGAAAGGGGCAGGTAAAGTGACTTCAGCCATTGAAGAAAAACTCGGGATAAAAAAGAGAGGAACAACGGCCGATATGCTTTTTACACTTGAGGCCGTTCGCTGCATTGGGTGTTGTGGACTCGCTCCTGTTTTGAAGGTGGGTGAAGATATTCATGGTCTAATGAGTAAAACGAAAGTACCTGAATTACTGGGTATGTATAAATAGGTATCGATAGTTTTAATGAGTATTTCAAGTGAATTATTTTAGTCCATCGAGAGAGAGAGACTATGGCAAAATTGAAAATTGAAGATTTAGATAAGATCAGTCAAAAAGTGAAAAGGACAACACTTTTACGAGAAGGTGCTGGTCGAGCGAAAATAGTCGTTCATATGGGAACCTGTGGAATAGCGGCTGGAGCCAGAGAGATAATGAATGCTTTATTAGATGAATTCGAAAAGAAAAATATTACTGATGTCATTTTAACCAGTTCAGGCTGTGCGGGATTATGCAGCAAAGAACCCATGGCTACAGTTGAATTAAAGGACGAAGCTCCTGTGAAATATATTGATTTAACTCCAGAAAAGATCCGTAAAATATTGTCCGAGCATGTTATGGGAGGAAAAGTCGTTAGTGAATATGCTCTGGCAAAAGGCAGCGAGAGAGTCTTTTGATTAAACGAGTTGGAGAATCGTTGAGCCGTCAGAAATCACTGCTTAGAAATACTTTTAAGATACTTTTTTAGTAGAGGTCAAAGAGACTATGAAAGAAGAAATGGTGAATAAATACAGGTTGCATTTAATGTTATGCGCGGGAACAGCCTGTGTGTCCAATAAGTCTTTTAAAATACAAGAAGTACTCGAAGCAGAGTTAAAAAAACAGGGATTAGACAAGGAAGTTCTTGTGGTCATGACAGGCTGTAATGGATTTTGTGCTGTGGGGCCCGTCATGACAGTCATGCCGGATGGAATTTTCTACCACACTCTAACTGAAGACACGATTCCAAATCTTGTTGAAGAGCATTTTCTAAAGGGAAGACCGGTCAAAAAACTGATGTTCACTCCCCCCGCTGAAGAAGTGACTATTCCAAAGATGATGGACATTGGTTTCTTCTCCCGTCAGACACTCATCGCTCTTCGGAACAGAGGTCTGATCGACCCTGAAGTAATTGATGAGTATATTGCCAGAGATGGATACAAAGCACTCGCCAAAGCCTTAACAGAGATGAAGCCGGAAGAAATAATAACGGAGATAAAGAATTCCGGTCTTCGAGGCCGAGGAGGAGGGGGATTTCCCACTGGCTTGAAATGGGAACTGTGCAGAAAATCAAAAGGGGACACCAAATACATAGTCTGCAATGCAGATGAAGGCGACCCTGGTGCGTATATGGACAGAAGCATTGTTGAAGCTGACCCTCACTCTGTACTCGAAGGGATGATGATCGGAGCCAGAGCCATCGGCGCCAGTGAAGGATATGTTTATATCCGGGCTGAATACCCTCTGGCCATGAATAGGCTCGAGATTGCTATTGACCAGGCAAAAGAATACGGGCTCATCGGAGAAAATATATTCGACACTGACTTCAGTTTCAATATTCATATAAAGCAGGGAGCTGGAGCATTTGTCTGCGGTGAAGAGACTTCGCTCCTGGCTTCCATAGAGGGTCGCCCACCTGAGCCGCGGCAGAGACCCCCTTATCCGGTTGAGTCAGGGCTGTGGGGAAAACCAACAAACATAAATAATGTGGAAACCTGGGCAACGGTTCCCGAAATTATCAATCGAGGAGCGGATTGGTTTTCGAGCATCGGGACGGAAACCAGCAAAGGAACAAAAGTGTTCTCGCTCGTCGGTAAAATCAACAACACGGGTTTGGTTGAAGTCCCGATGGGAATCACTCTCAAAGAAATCATTTATGACATTGGGGGTGGAATTCCCGGGGGGAAAAGATTTAAGGCCGTCCAGACTGGAGGACCATCCGGAGGATGTATTCCTGGAAATTTGATTGATTTACCAGTGGATTTTGAAAAATTAACTGAAGCCGGATCCATAATGGGATCCGGTGGAATGATCGTCATGGACGAGGATACATGTGTCGTGGATGTATCGAAGTATTTTATTGAATTCACGAACGATGAATCCTGTGGAAAATGCGCATCCTGCCGGGAAGGGTCAGATGTCCTGCTCGAAATACTCAAAAAAATAACCAATGGAAAAGGGAAAGAGTCAGACCTTCAGGCCCTAGAAGAACTCGGCGAAGCGATCAAAGACGGCTCCATGTGTGGATTAGGACAGACGCTTCCAAATCCGGTATTGAGCACATTGAAATATTTCCAAGATGAATATTTGGAGCACGTTAAATACAAAAGATGCTCTGCCTTAGTGTGTAAAGGTATAATCTCATCTGCCTGTCAACACATCTGTCCGCTGTCACAGGATGTCCCCAGCTATATTGGGCTCATCGCTCAGGGGAAATTTGATGAAGCCGTTAAGGTCGTCAGAAAAGAGAACCCTCTCCCTCTTATCTGTGGACGTGTGTGTCATACTCCGTGTGAAGAAAAATGTGTGGCCGGAGAGTGGGGTGATTCTTTATCCATCCGTGGACTCAAGCGTTTTCTCGCAGATTATGAAATGAGAAAGGGTGTTATCGTCGAAGAAAAACCCAAAGAGGAAAGAGAGGAAAAGATCGCGATTGTCGGCTCAGGACCCGGAGGACTGACCTGTGCTTATTATCTGGCTCTTGAGGGATATAAAGTGACTGTTTTTGAAAGCCAGCCGGTCGCAGGGGGCATGCTGGCCTTGGGCATCCCAGAATTCAGGCTGCCTAAGGATGTGTTGCGGTATGAAATAGACAGGATAAAAAAATTAGGTGTGGAGATCAAAACGAACACAACGATTGGAAAAGATATAGCGCTTGATAAACTGAAGGAAGAATACAAAGCTATTTTCATTGCTATCGGTGCCTGGAAAGGGCTCAAGATGAAAATCCCGGGCGAGGATGTCGAAGGAGTCATAGATGCGGTCGAATTCCTACGAGATGTCAACCTCGGCCAGGAAGTGGAAATCGGGGACAAGGTGATAGTCGTGGGGGGTGGTAATTCAGCGATAGATGCGGCTCGAGTCGCCAAGCGCCTCGGTAAGGATACGCGCATTTTTTATCGTAGGACAAAAGCAGAGATGCCCGCGATTAAGAGTGAAATCGAAGAGGCCATTATCGAAGGGATCGATATAGAGTTTCTCACAGCTCCTACCACTGTCTTGTCCAGCAACGGCAAAATGAACGCTGTCGAGTGTATCCGAATGGAGCTGGGGGACGTCGATGCGAGCGGAAGAAGACGACCCGTTCCCATCGAGGGGTCTGAGTACAAAGTCGACGTGGACACCTTGATCCTGGCTATAAGCCAGGAACCCGATGTGTCAGTACTCGATGGAAATGGACTGAAAGTCTCTAAGTGGAGCACTATCGAAGTCGACCCTGACAATCTTCATACGAATATGGAAGGGATATTTGCTGGGGGTGACGTGGTAACCGGTCCGAATACAGTGACTGAAGCCATGGCTCACGGGAAAATCGCCGCTCAAATGATAGATAAATACATACGGGGAAAGAAACTCGAAAGAAAATATGAAGTCACTCGCCCGGCACTCCATGTCGAGGCACTTGAACTCTCTGAAGAAGAAATCAAGAGTCTCAAAAAACCAGAAATGGCGTCGACAGCGGTTGACCAAAGGATCAAAGATTTTAAAGAAGTTGAATTGGGATTCACAGAGGCCGAGGCCATTTCTGAAGCGAAGCGCTGTCTCAGGTGTGACTTAGAAGAAAAAGAAGAAGTGGAAGTCGAAGAAAGATTAGAAGAGCCAGCTGTCGAAGAGGAAGAAGTGGAAAAGGAAGAAGCTATCCCTGAGGAAGCCGCAGTTGAAGAAGAGGAAGTAAAAGCTGTAGAAGTCAAAGAAGAAGTCGTTGAAGAAAAAGTTGAACCAGTGGAGGAAGCCGTAGAGGAAAAGGCATTCGAGCCAGCCGTAGAAAAAATTGAAGAAAAAGTCGAAGAAGTCGCCGAACCAAAAGAAGAGCCAGAGGAGAAAAAGGTCACACCCGCAATAAAAATTCCAGGCGCGATTGAAATCCCTGCGATGAAAAAAGAAGAGCCGAAAGAGGAAAAAGTAGAAGAAAAAGTAGAGGAAAAGGCCGAAGTCAAAGAAGAAAAAGAGCCAGAGGAGAAAAAAATCAAGCCGGCAATAAAAATACCTACAGCCATAGAAATCCCCGCGATGAAAAAAGAAGAGAAAGCCGAACCCGCTGAAGAAAAGAAGGAGGAAGAAAAAGAAAAAGTCGAAGAGAAACCAGAAGAAAAGGAAGAAGAGAAGGTAGAAGAAAAGCCGGAAGAGAAAAAAGAGGAGAAAAAAGTCACACCCGCAATAAAGATACCTTCCGCCATAGAAATTCCTCCAATGAAAAAAGAAGAGAAAAAGGAACCCGCTGAAGAGAAAGTGGAAGAAAAGAAAGAGAAAGAAGAGGAAAAAACCGAAGAAACAGAAGAAAAAAAGGAAGAAGAAAAAGTCGAGGCAAAGGCAGAAGTGGCCGAAGAAGCAAAAAAGGAAGAAAAACCAAAGGATAAAAAAATCAAAGCCGTAATCACCATACCAGAGATGAAAAAGAAAGACTAAAAGGACTAATGGATGGAGAAAAATTTGATGCTTTTTGAGATTGAAATCCTGGTATCTGCCAACAGGAAGGCACTAGGAGTGATAAACATAAAAAATTTTATTAACCGAGTTATGAGCGGAGGCTTAGAGTGATTGAGCTGACTATAAATGGCAATAAGGGTAAGTTCCCTGAAGGTAAAACACTGCTGGAATGCATTGAAAGTGTGGGAATAAAGCTCCCGACTCTCTGTTATCACAAAGCGTTAACTCCGTATGGCGCATGCAGACTCTGTCTGGTGGAAGTTTCACAAAATGGGCGATCATCCATTCAGGCTTCATGCACTTATCCGGCTATCAATAATTTAACAGTGAACACCGATACGGAGAGAGTTAAAAAAACACGAAAAATAATGGTCGAACTCTTATTGACACGATGTCCTGATTCAGAGGCGATAAAGCAAATTGCAGAAGAATACGGCGTAAAGGAAACACGGTTTGAAAAGAAGAATGACGATTGTTTTCTCTGCGGGCTGTGCGTGAGAATGTGTCAGGAAAGGATGGGTATCAGCGCCATAAGCTTTGCCAATCGTGGTTCGGACCGTAAGGTCAGCCCGCCTTTTGATGCGGTTTCTGACGTCTGCCAGACCTGCGGAGCCTGCGTTTCTATCTGTCCGACAGAGAGGATTAAACTAGAAGAGGTCAGCAAGAACAAGCCGGTCCCCATCCAGAATGAATTTGACCAGGGATTGATAGAAAGAGGCGCGGCTTACATCCCATATCCCCAGGCTGTTCCCAATAAAGCGACTATTGACGAAAGATACTGTGCGCACATACTCAAGGATGAATGTGAAGTGTGCAAAGAGTTTTGTGAAGCAGAAGCCATTGATCATGAACAAAAGGAGAAGAAGCTCGAATTGAACGTCGGCGCTGTCATTTTATCCCCGGGATTTGAAATATTTGATGCAAAGATCAAGGAAGATTTGGGATACGGACATTATCCAAATGTTGTGACTTCGCTTGAATTCGAAAGAATACTGTCTGCTTCAGGGCCATTTGCCGGACATGTTTTGAGACCCTCTGATAAGACCGAACCAAAAAGGATAGGATTCATACAGTGTGTTGGCTCGCGCGACGTGGATAGGGATTACTGCTCCTCTGTATGCTGCATGTATGCGACAAAAGAAGCCATCATCGCTAAAGAGCATGTGGGTGGAGATCTAGAATGTGATGTATTTTTCATGGACATGCGCGCCTTCAGCAAAGGATTTGATGAGTATTATCAAAGAGCAAAAGAGCTTGGAGTTCAATATATCAGGTGCCGCCCACCGATTGTGAAAGAAATTCCCGAAACAAAAAATCTTATAGTTGAATATCTGGCTGAAGATGATAAGAAGGAATCTCGAGAATATGACCTGGTCGTTTTATCTGTCGGTCTCCAACCTCCAAAATCTGTAAAGGAAATTTCAGAAAAATTCGGCATTGAATTAAAGGAATATAATTTCTGCAAAACCCCTTCTTTTAAACCGGTTGAATCAACGCGCGAAGGAGTTTACGTATCTGGACCATTCACAGAACCCAAAGATATCCCTGAAACTGTCATGCAGGCCTCAGGTGCCGCATCAAAAGTCTTATCCCTCCTCAAAGACGTTAAAGGCAGCCTGATCACCGCCAAGGAATATCCGCCAGAAATAGACGTGGAAGGACAGGAGCCGAGAATCGGAGTATTCGTATGCCACTGCGGAACAAACATCGCGGGAGTTGTCAGTATTCCCGACGTGGTGGAATACGCAAAAACACTTCCCAATGTGGTTTATGTAGAAAACAACCTGTACACCTGCTCGAACGACACTCAAGAAAAGATCAAAGAGAAAATCAAAGAGCATAATCTGAATCGTGTGGTCGTTGCCTCCTGCACACCTCGGACTCACGAACCTCTGTTCAGAAACACAATCCGAGAGGGAGGGTTGAATCCCTATCTTTTTGAGATGGCCAACATCAGAGATCAGTGTTCCTGGGTGCACATGACGGAACCGGAAAAAGCCACGAAGAAATCAAAAGACTTATTGAGAATGGCTCTGGCCAAAGCACGACTCATAGAACCTCTGCAAAAAAGGACTGTCCCTATAACTAAATCCGCACTGGTTATCGGAGGGGGGCTTTCCGGCATGACATCAGCGATTGAACTCGCCAATCAGGGATTTGATGTCCATTTAGTGGAGAAAGAAAAAGAGTTGGGAGGAAACCTGAGACGCATTCACTACTTGCTGAATCAAGATAACCCACAAAATGAATTAAAAGAAGTGATCGAACAGGTAAAAAACAATGAGAAAATCCATCTCTACACCGAAGCTAAAATAGAAAATATCGAGGGTTCCATTGGAAATTTTAAAACTACGATTTCCACGAAGGGAAAATCAAAAGAGTTTGAACATGGTGTGGTGATTGTCGCGACCGGTGCCCAAGAATATAAACCCAAAGAGTATTTGTACGGACAGGATGAGAGAGTCATCACCCAACTCGAACTTGAACAGCGCTTGAGTACGAACGGTGAATGGTCAGCTCCAGATAAAAATGGCATTCCGAAAAATGTGGTGATGATTCAATGCGTGGGTTCCCGGGACGAGGAAAGGCCCTATTGCTCAAGAATCTGTTGCTCAGAATCCGTTAAGAATGCCTTAAAAATAAAAGATCTTTCACCGGACACAAATGTGTATGTGCTGTTCCGGGATGTCAGGACTTATGGATTCAGAGAAAGTTATTACACCAAGGCCAGACAGCAGAATGTGGTGTTCATGAGATATGATGAAGATAAAAAGCCAGAAGTTTCAAAAAACGGAGACGGGCTCCAGGTGGAAATCTTTGACCAGACTTTAGAAATGCCGATAGAGATATCTGCGGATTTGGTTGTATTGTCCACAGGAATAGTCGCTGATAAGGGGAACGAGGAAATCGGAAAATTCTTAAAAGTTCCGTTAAACAAAGAGGGATTTTTTCTTGAAGCGCATATGAAATTGCGTCCGGTTGATTTTGCCACAGATGGCGTCTATCTATGCGGCTTAGCCCATTCAGCAAAAGCCACAGAAGAAAGTATAATTCAGGCTCAAGCGGCAGCCTCGAGGGCCGCAACTATACTTTCACAAGAAAGTTTGGAATTGGAAGCAAACATATCTCATGTCATAGATGAGAGTTGCGATGGCTGTGCCTACTGTGTTGAACCCTGCCCGTATCAAGCAATTTCACTGATCGAATACATGAGAGAGGGCTCAGTTAAGAAGACGGTCGATGTCGATGAAACCGCCTGCAAGGGTTGCGGATGTTGTATGGCGACCTGCCCAAAGAAAGGAATATTTGTGAAAGGCTTTAAGCTGGAACAGATCGGAGCGCAGGTCAATGCCGCTTTAGAGGTGCAATAATGCAAGATGAATATGAACCTTTGATCGTAAGTTTTTGCTGCAACTGGTGTTCCTATGCCGGAGCCGACTTGGCAGGTGTGTCCAGGCTGCAATATCCTCCCAATATCAGAATAATAAGAGTGATGTGCTCGAGCATGGTTCATCCCAATCTGGTAATTGATGCGTTAACAAAAGGAGCGGATGGCGTTCTCATCTGCGGTTGTCATCCCGGCGACTGTCACTATGAGGATGGAAATCTGAAAACAGAGAAGAGAGCCGATGCAATAATTCTCATGCTTGAGGATTTTGGCATCGAAGAGGAAAGGTTTCGGCTGGAATGGGTTTCGGCATCTGAAGGCCCAAAATTTGCACAGGTAGCGAAAGAATTCACAGAACAGATCAAAAAGCTAGGACCGAGTCCATATAAAACATAATAGGGACGTTCCCCAAGGGGACACCTTAGGAGAACAAAATGCCTGATTCGTCCATAATAGTGAACAGAAAGAAATTCATGTGGGATGGCGTTGTTTACGAAACCAAGAAAGAAGCCCAGGAAACAATGGAAAAATACAAAAAAGACGGTTTTGAGGTTGAGTCAATAGAAGAAGAGAAAAAACATCTTCTGTATACGAGGAGAGTCGTCACAGAAATTGTTGTGGAAGGCGAAGCTCCTCCCTAACGACTACGTGCCTAAATGGACGTTCCCCAAGAATAAACCTAATAATTTTAACACTTTCATTTTAAATTAAGCTTAAGGTGTCCCCTTGGGGAACGTCCCTATTTTCCCAGGTCTTTTAAGACTTCCCTAATCATTCTAATGCCAGCCGGAGAATTGATGGGCGTCTCCATGAGTTGAGCTCTTATTTTTCTTGTGTCTAAGTGGGTGGTACGACTATTCTCTCTGTGCACATAGATTAAATCCACCTCAGGGCTTCCCATAACAAGAGTGATAATTGTCTGTGCCATATCGCCCAAAGGCTTGCGGTCGATATGACTGTACTGGAAATCGGCCTTGATCCTGGTCCATTCTCCCTTTATTGATTGGATGGAAAGGTGGCCATTCGCGGCTTTAGCGGCTTCTGATAAAAGAGGCAATCCGAGACCAAACCGGCGAACCGTTTTAGAAGTGTAAAAGGGATCAAGTGCCTTTTCAACCGTTTCTCTATCCATGCCAATTCCATTGTCGATGACCTCGACAGACAGCAAATCCTTCTCTTTATCTTCCGCTATTCTTATTTCAATCTTATCCGCTCTGGCTGCCACAGAATTTTCGACGATGTCTAAAATGTGCAAAGAAAGGTCTCTCATCGCAACCTTAATTTTCCTGGATTATTCACGAGCCGAGGTTGCCGCAGATGCAAGGCGCAGGGCATGAAGCTGTGGTCCTTCCACCGCGAATGGGCCGCAACGCAGCAGATGCGGTGAGATCGGCTCGCCCAAAGGGTAAAAAATGCCGACATAAAGTGAATGAATGGACATCAAAGAAAGGTTGAATCTTGATTTTGAGATTAACCTACCTAAATAGCTCATATCATTGAAAAAAATGTATAGTGTCGGCATATTTTATGAATAATCCAGGTGGATTAGTTTTCTTCCTTCTTCGTTGTTCAAAGCCTTTTTTATCTCTTCGATCGTTCTGTCTTCCATCAGGAAGGAAGTAAATCCTTGTCCTATGTCATTAGGGTAGTGGGCATCGGACGAACAGGTGATCGGATAATTTTTTGGATATCTTTTCTTGGCTTCTTTAAAGGTGATTTTCGGAGAGATTTCCAAAGCATCCAATTCCAGGTCATCCGGGATGAATCCCAACTGGCCGATGATACTAAAGGATTCTCTATCTATATGTGAGGCGATGACAATTCCGCTCAAGGAATGAATCAGCCGAATCACTTCTTCGAGAGGGATCGTCGTGGCTCCAATCAATAGCTTCTTGTTAAAACCCAGCACTTCCTCATTTTCATTCACCACAACTTGCATCCCAAAGGCTTTTTCATCATTTTCTCCAGGCAAGTTTTTATAGATAAACTTCTGGAGCTTTAGAGCGTTTTCTATTTCGTCAAAAAGGGCCAAGACATGGACTTCTTCCCGAGAGGTCACTTCCATACCAGGAAAAACACGAATATTCATCTCCTTGGCCGCATTGATTACAGCCAGAGAATTTTCTGATGAATTATGATCACAAATGCCGATGATGTCTATTTCTTTTTCCTTTGCGGCTGTGAGGATTCCCTTCGGAGACATATCCAGTTCCGTGCAGGGAGAAAGGCAGGTGTGAATATGCAAGTCCGCTTTAAAAGGTCTGAGCATGAATAAATCGGATTATCTACTGCGTTAGTAATTTAAATAGTTTTCCCGATATTTCAAAAGCCATGTCTTCACTGCCAAGGAGAGGGACGTTTTCGCCCTTTGCTTTCTCAACAGTGTCCTCATCAGGCTCACGGTTATTGACGATGATTATCCCCGCGAGGTCTTTCAATTTAGCCACTGCGATAGTGTTCTGGTGGGTTTGAAGAGTGATCCAGAGATTGCCCTCTTTGCTGTTGGCGATCACATCGCTGAGCAGGTCGCTCGTGTATCCGCCTGTAACCTCCACATCCAAATTCTCTTGGCCTGTTAAGACTTTTAACTGTAATTTTTCAATGATTTCCTTTAATTTCATTTCTTTGCCTTTCCTTTTTTGCTTATTTGTTTTGCCCCAGACTTGGTTTGTCTCTGTAAAGAAGGCTCATCAAGCAATTCAGAAAATTCCTTGGAGAGTTCTTTAAATCTTTGAGGAAGTTTGAAAATACAGTCAGAGAGTTCTGCATACCCCCTAACGACGTCTTCAGCAAAGGTAATGCAAGTGGGAGCTCCGCATGCCCCGCAGTCAATTTTGGGCAGCGATTCGTAAATTTCTTCTTTTTCCTTTCTTTTCCGTATCGCTTTAGCTAAATCCTTATCGAGTGGTATCAGGGGACGGGGTTCAAATTTTCCTCTGATATAAAAATATTTCTGCCCATAAAGCTTCCTGACTTCCCTGATATCCGGACAGGCTTTTATTTGCTCGTACTCTAAAGTTTCTATCAATTTAAGGATTTTGTTGTAGGAAATATACACGTTTTCGACAGTCAGAGACCCCCCCACACATCCCTGGTGGCAGGAATAGGCTTCGATAAAGTCAATATTCCTCAGATTTCCACGTTCAATATCGTCAAAGACCTTTAGGATGTCAGCGAGTCCCGAAACCGCCAGTGAATTTTTAAGCCTCAGAGTTCGGCAGATCCCTCCATCCATCGCCCAGCCCACTCCAAGAATACAGATGTTTTCCAGCGCCTTTCGATAGCTGCCTTTTCCGGCGCCTTCAATAGCGGAAAGAAGAGGTCCGTAAATATCTGATATAGAAATGGCTCCATCTAAATAAGATTTCCCTTTTTCTGCGGGTTGTCTGATGGAGATCATCTTCACGGGACAGGGAGTGAGATAAAAAGTGCCAATATCTACCTCTTTAAGTTTGAGTTCTTTTGATTTTTTCTTCTTGATCTCCCGGGCAGCCAATTCTCTTGGGGGCTCAAGAGGGATGAGTTGGTCAATGAGCTCAGGATATTTGACCTGGATCAAACGCACGACAGTCGGGCAAGCAATGGAGATGAGCGGCTTGGGGCCCTTGTATTCACGTAAATATTCCTGGATGGCGAAGCTGACTTCTCCGCATGTCAAAGCCAGGTCAAAAGCATCATCGAATCCCAGCTTCTTTATCCCCGAGAGGATCTTCTCTGGTAAAATTTCTCTTCCGAACTGTGCATACAGAGCCGGAGAGGGCAAGGCGACTGTGTGGCGGAATTTGGAGAGTTCTCCAAAAGGATCTGTCAAAGGGATGATGGCTCCATGAGGGCAAACTGTGATGCATTCTCCACAATCGATGCATTTTTCTTCGATGATCCTGGCCTTTCCACCTCTGACTCGAATGGCTTGAGTGGGACACACCCGCATGCATTTCATCCGGCCATCACACTTTTCCGTGTCAATCCGGATGGAATGAAAGTATTGATTCATTTTTTCTCTGTTTGATCCAGACAGAATATTATGTCTAAAGACGTTCCTTTGCCTGGGATAGAAGAAATCTCAAATTTATCCGCATTTTTCTTTATATTGGGAAGCCCCATACCGGCGCCAAACCCCATCTCTCGCATTTCATCAGTGGCGGTCGAAAAACCCTCTTGCATGGCCATTTCAATATTTTCAATCCCAGAACCTTCGTCCTCAAGCTTAATATGGAGCTTCTCAGGAGTAATGTCCAGGGTAAGAACGCCTCTCTGAGCATACATCACAACATTCATTTCAGCCTCGTAAGAAGCGATGGATGCACGGATGATGATCGATGGGTCGATACCGATTTCTTTGAGAATCTCTTTGATGCTGGTTGATATCCTACCTGCGTTGCCGAAATCTCCACCAGTAATCTCAAATCGTTGAGAAAACCCATTCTCGCTGCTCATCACAATTTTTTTTGCGTGAGGCCACTCACTCCCGGAACGCCATGACGGAAGAGAAGGCCGCAGGCTGT